>ERZ773162.297-NODE-297-length-64497-cov-10.544148_pt1 | contig 64497 bp, 84 predicted proteins | sample MGYA00511113_ERZ773162 | MGnify/ENA primary metagenome ERZ773162 (study PRJEB29015, sample SAMEA2737807) | human gut metagenome | biome: human gut; feature: human-associated habitat; material: faeces | place: China | collected 2012 ... | reverse complement strand
CAGAAGGCAAATGGATCGGAATCTGCGGCGAACTCGGAGCTGACCTCGAACTGACTGAAGAATTCTTAAGCATGGGATTAGACGAATTATCCGTATCCCCTGCAATGGTACTTCCGCTCAGAAAGAAGATCAGAGAGAGCAAATAGTTGCGGTATACAGCTACTATGAACAGTAATAGAGAATAAGAGTTAGAAATCAGAGAGAAAGTAATGTGTTTACTTTCTCTCTTTTTTTTGCTAAAATATTCTCTGCTACAAGAAAATTGTACGAGGATATTTTAAGGAGTGAGAGGGAATATCCGAGACAGACAGCAGGAGGAAAACAATATGTTGGAAAAGGTGTTTAAGCTTAAAGAAAATCACACCGACGTCAAAACTGAGATTCTTGCAGGTATTACGACATTTATGACGATGGCGTATATCCTGGCAGTCAATCCAAGCATTCTTTCCGCAGCGGGTATGGATCAGGGGGCAGTCTTTACTGCAACAGCACTTGCATCACTGATCGGTACGCTGTGTATGGCAGCATTTGCAAATTATCCATTTGCACTTGCACCTGGTATGGGACTGAATGCTTACTTTGCTTATACTGTAGTAATTGGTATGGGCTACTCATGGCAGACTGCACTGACTGCAGTATTTGCAGAGGGTATTATTTTCATTATTCTTTCCCTGACGAATGTCAGAGAAGCGATCTTCAATGCGATCCCAGCTTGTCTTAAGACAGCAGTCAGCGTTGGTATCGGATTATTTATTGCATTTCTTGGACTTCAGAATGCCAATATCGTTGTCGGAGGATCTACTCTGGTACAGCTCTTCTCTGTAGATGCATATAATCAGGCAAATGGAGTGGAAGCAAGCTTCAATAACGTTGGAATTACTGTACTTCTTGCAATCATAGGTGTGCTGATCACAGCAATCATGGTGATTAAGAACATCAAAGGAAATATCCTTTGGGGGATCTTGATCACATGGATACTTGGAATCATCTGCCAGATAGCAGGTCTTTATGTACCGAATCCGGAGATCGGATTCTACAGTCTGCTTCCGGATTTCAGTTCCGGACTCGCAATTCCAAGCCTTGCACCGGTATTTGGAAAGCTTGATTTTAAGAATGTATTTTCACTGGAATTCGTTGTTGTAGTATTTGCATTCCTTTTCGTAGATCTTTTTGATACACTCGGAACTCTGATCGGTGTATCTACAAAGGCAGGCATGCTTGACAAAGACGGAAAGCTTCCGAGAATTAAAGGGGCACTGATGGCAGATGCAGTTGCAACTACAGTTGGAGCAGTACTCGGAACTTCTACAACAACAACATTCGTAGAGAGTGCTTCTGGTGTAACAGAAGGAGGACGTACAGGTTTAACATCCCTGACAACAGCGATCCTGTTTGGAATTTCCCTTTTCTTATCACCAATCTTTCTTGCAATTCCGTCCTTTGCGACAGCTCCGGCACTGATCATCGTCGGCTTCTATATGCTGAGCAATGTGGCAGGAATTAACTTCAGTGATTACAGCGAAGGAATTCCGTGCTTTATCTGTATCGCGGCAATGCCATTCTGCTACAGTATTTCAGAAGGTATTTCCATGGGAGTGATTTCTTATGTAGTAATCAACGTACTTACAGGAAAAGCAAAAGAAAAGAAGATCAGTGTACTGATGTATGTACTGGTGATACTGTTTATCCTGAAATATATTTTCTTATAAGATGATGATACCAGGGTCAAAAAGGTCAGAAAGCCGATGCAAGCTTGCTTAGCAATGGAGCAATCTGATTACACCAGTGAGCGGCAAAATTTATTTTTGACACTCACATCATAAGATAAAAAGAATATGGGGATATGTGAAAGCACAGGGACTGTCCGGTAACGGATAGGATTCTGTGCCTTTTGCGTGTCAGAATCGGTGCCGGGTGAGATACTTTGGATTGACTAGGACCCGTACAAATTGCTATAATGGAAAAAGACAAAACAGAGAATCACAGGGGAAAATATATGAATTTACTGACAATGGAACATGTATCCAAAGCCTATACGGATCGTGTGCTTCTGGATGATGTGGGATTTGGAATCAATAAAAATGAAAAAATCGGTGTGATCGGAGTCAACGGAATGGGTAAATCCACTTTGCTGAAAATCGTTGCCGGAATCGAAGAAAGTGATGCCGGAACGATCAGCATGGGGAATCAGGTGAAGATCTGCTATCTTCCGCAGATGCCGGTATTTGAAGCAGGAACAACAATTCTTCGCGCGGCAACAGAAGGAAATTATGATGAGCTGAACCGCTGGACGATCGAGGCAGAAGCAAAGTCTATGCTGAATCAGCTTGGATTTACCGATTATGATGAAAAGATTGAGCATATGTCCGGCGGACAGAAGAAAAGGGTGGCACTTGTCCGGGCGCTTTTAACACCGGCAGACATTCTGGTCCTTGACGAACCGACGAACCATTTGGACAATGAGATGTCCGAATGGCTGGAAGAATATCTGATCCAGTTCCGGGGAGCAATCCTGATGGTTACGCATGACCGTTATTTCCTGGACCGTGTGGTAAATCGTATCGTGGAAGTTGATCATGGGAAATTATATAACTATCCAGGCAATTATTCCGAGTTTGTGCGTCTGAAAGCCGAGCGTCAGAACATGGAGCTTGCCACAGAACGTAAGAGAAAAAGCCTTTTGCGCACGGAGCTGGAATGGCTACACCGCGGCGCAAGGGCGAGAAGTACCAAACAGAAAGCGCATATTGACCGGATTCATGCTATGCAGGAAATGAAAGATATTCAGGAAGAAAAGCGAGTAATGCTGGATTCTGTGGCTTCCCGTATGGGGAATAAAACAATCGAACTTTCCGGAATCTGCAAATCTTATGGAGAAAAGAAGCTGATCGAAGATTTCTCTTATATTTTTCTGAAGAAAGACCGAATCGGAATTATTGGACATAATGGATGTGGAAAATCGACGCTGCTCAAGATTATCAACGGGATCATAAAACCGGATGTCGGAACTGTTGAAATTGGACAAACAATCAAGATTGGCTATTTCTCGCAAGAGAATGAATATATGGACGAATCCAAGCGTGTCATTGATTATGTAAAAGAAGCAGGTGAGTACATTGCAACTTCTGACGGGAAGATTACCGCGTCCCAGATGCTGGAACGATTTCTTTTTGACGGGGTAATGCAGTGGTCGCGGATCGAAAAGTTATCCGGAGGCGAGAAACGGAGACTTTATCTACTACGTGTTTTGATGGAAGCACCAAATGTACTGATCCTGGATGAGCCAACCAATGATCTGGATATCCAGACGCTGACAATCCTGGAGGATTATCTGGATCATTTTGATGGTATTATTCTGATTGTATCCCATGACCGGTACTTCCTGGATCGTACTGTCAGTCGTATTTTTGCATTTAATGGAGGTGGGAAAATCCGCCAGTCGGAAGGTGGATACTCCGATTATCTGATCCGTGTGGAGCTTGAAAAACCGAAAGACGGACAGACAATTGCAGAAAATATGTCAGGTGCAGCTTCTGCACAGACCGGTGAGTCTGACAGCAAAAAGACCTGGAAGCAGCGGGAAAAAAAGCTGAAATTTTCTTATAAAGAACAGCGGGAATACGAGACGATCGATGAGGATATCGCAAAGCTGGAAGAGAAGATCGAAAAGCTGGATCGGGAGATGGTTAAGAATGCCACCAATTCCGTGAAGTTGTCCGAACTTATGAAAGAGAAAGAAGAAACAGAGACAACACTGGAAGAAAAGATGGACAGATGGGTGTACTTGAATGATCTTGCTGAGCAGATAGAAAATCAGTAAAGTGATTGACAGATTTACAGATGATAAAGTATAGGTAGTGAGAATCATATCAATGTATTCGAAGGAGGAGAGGTATATGATGTGGAATAGAGCAGAACTTAAAATGAGAGGTAATATGGCATTTAAGAAGAATTATGTGTCAGCCGTTGTAGTTGCGCTTCTGATGGGAATCTTTGGCACAGTCTCTGGCGAATCCAGTGCAAGACGGGTAAGTGAGAATTCAGATATATATAGTGGAAATTTATTTAATGTGGGAATGATTACCGGATTGCTTGCAGGAATCGCAACGGTAGTAATACTGATTGTCCTTGTGGCAAAAGTATTTGTAGGTAATCTCCTGAAAATGGGTGGATACCGGTTCTTTATCCTGAACCAGACTGCACAGCCGGGAATCGGAACATTGCTTGACGGTTTCCGTTCCGGACATTATGTTAATATTGTTCTTACCATGTTTTTAAGAGATTTATTTACTACACTTTGGAGTCTGCTTTTGGTGGTACCTGGAATCGTTAAGCATTATGAATATCTGATGGTACCATATATTATTGCTGAGAATCCGGCAATGGATTACAAAGAAGCATTCCAGATCAGTAAACAGATGATGGATGGAGAAAAAATGGAAGCATTTATCATGGATCTGTCATTCCTTGGATGGTATCTGCTGAGTGCGGTTACCTGTGGACTTCTTGCAATTTTTTATGTAAATCCGTATGTACAGGCATCCTTTGCGGAGATGTACACATTCAATAAGCAGAAGGCTTATCAGGAGGGATATATCCGGTAAGAGTTTCAGAAGGATAAATTTTAAAATGTAAGAATAGAGCGCAGACGCTGGCTTAAAATGAAGCGTCTGCGCTTTTATTTAGTGGGCGGCCTTCTCCGCAAAGGTAGTAGTAACTAGTTCTTCATAAGGAACACGCTCTTTCAGCTCACCGGAGTTTTCCAGAATATCCTGCAGCAGATTGAAGCTTTCTTCGTTGAAGATCAGATCCGATTTCCAGGTGTCTTGTTCGTAGTAACGGCTGACAATGGTTGTAATTGTAGCGAGATCGGTTTCCTTGAACTGTGGTGCAATGACTTTTGCAATCTCTTCCGGAGTATGGGACTGAACGAAATCCATTCCTTTTTGCAGGGCATTGGTGAATTTCTGGATGATGTTCGGATTAGCATTCAGATAACTTGTTTTGGCACTATAGGCGGTGTATGGGACATAGCCGGAATCAACGCCGAGAGAAGCAACGACATAACCGGAATTTTCCGCTTCAAGGGCAGTAGCGCTCGGTTCAAATTCGATGGTATAGTCTGCCTGCCCACCGGAAAATGCAGCAGCGGTTGAACCGAAATCAATACTCTGGTTGATAGAAAGATCCTTCTGTGGATTAATTCCGTTTTTTTTCAAAATGTATTCAAAGATCATTTCCGGCATACCACCTTTTCTTCCGCCAAGAACGTCTTCTCCTTTCAGATCATCCCATGAAAAATCCGGCATTTCTTCACGTGCGACCAGAAAGTTTCCGGCGCGCTGCGTAAGCTGCGCGAAGTTTTTGATGACATCATTTGCACCCTCCTGGTAAGTATAAATCGAAGATTCACTTCCCATAAAGCCAATATCTGCCTCACCGGAGAGGACGGCGGTCATAACTTTATCCGCCCCAAACGGAGTCAACCAGTTAGTACAAGACGCTATAAGAAATCAACAGAGTCAACGGTATGATCAGTATTCAGGTGAATCTCCCGGATAATGGAGTGCCAGAAAGCTCTGCGGTTTTCTTGGGTTAAATTGTAGTACATTGTTCTAAAGTCTGTATTCAGCAGCTCTTCCAGATAAGCATAATCAGGTTCTAATTCCGGAGCCGCATTTAACAATTCATTCAGTTCGTTTTCAATCCGATCATATTCTTTGCTGTAATAATCCCATTCGATTCTTCCTTTCTGGAAGAGAAGATTTAATCGTTCTAATTCTTTCTGGAGCTTTTCCGGAGTCTGAACTTTCTTCTTTTTTTCTTGTTCCTTTTCAATTTTTTCACATTTTATTTTAAATTTATTGTATTCGTATTCCAGATGATCAATCAGGTATCGTTCTATAAGATTCTGACTAACCATATGTCTGTAAGAACATTTATGATCAATAAAAGCTTTGTTGCATCGGTAATAGCAGTATACTTTTTTGGCACCGGTTTTCCTGTTGATAATGGACGAACCGCCTCTTGCGCTAAGCCTGCGTCCACAGATCGGACAATTTATCATGCCGCTGAAAAGATAAATCCGGCCAGAAGGAGCACGCTTAACATTTGCGTTCTGTATTTCCTGCAGATTATTCCATTCGGATTCTGTCAGGTAAGCAGGACAGTATGGAATTCCGCGATAGGTTCCTTTGTAAAATTCACTTGACAGCAGTGTTCGCATATTCGCCCATGTAAAATCCGGATCATAATTTTCCTGAATATAGCGCATGGAAAGCCCTTTTGCATGGTGCTTAAAGAAAAAACGATAAAAGGCATTTACAGTGTCTTCTCGATCAGGATCTTTTACCATGCGTTTTACGCCGTCAATGATTCCGGATTTATAACCATATCCCATATTCACATCACCGAAAATCAGCTTTCCCTGCCGGATAGATGCTTCGTTTACGAATTTGATACGTTCGCTGGTGGTATCGACCTCATTCTGACCGATAGATAGAACTACATTCAGCTGCAGTCGACCGTCTCTGGTTTCCATATTGATTCCGGGTTCACTGGTGCTGATCCAATGGACGTTATTATCATCCAAGACTTCCTGCACCTTGTAAAAATCAGACAGGTTACGGAACCATCTGTCAATCCGCCAGAAGATGATCACATCAATTTTTCCGGCTTTTACATCTTCGAGGAGTGAATGGATAGCTTTTCTCTTTTTTAATTCTTTACGGGCAGTTTTACCCTCGTCAGCATAAACTCCAGCAACGGTCATATTATGTTCTTTGGCGTAATTGGTCAGGTACTGCTTTTGCGCTTCCAGGGATTTACCGTGCATCATCTGTTCAGCGGTAGACACACGGATGTAAATGGCACAGCGTTCAATTTTACTCGGCATATTATATCACCTTTCTCTTCAATATACGTAAAAATGAGTATAAAAATAACAGCCCGAGAACTTTTGTTCTCTTGCGTGGCTGCTCCGGAGATGATACAATATTATTGCATTTGGGTATCTCTTCGGAGAACTTAATGAGAAACATATTGGTGTATGTTTCATCGCTCGACCGTTCCTGTTGGCGCAGGAGCGGTTTTTTATTTATTTCAGCAGATCGGCAATACGGATCTTTAAATCATTGTAGATTCCCACGCTGATTTCTTCGTCAAAAGAATATTGCGTAGAATCTTCTGGCTCACCAAAACAGTAGACTTGGACGATCCGTGTCATTGGATTGACAATCCAGTATTCGCGGACACCGGCTGTACGGTACTTAAATAATTTTGTAAGGTAATCCATGCGCTGGCTGCTTGGCGATACAATTTCAATGATGAAATCAGGAGCGCCGTTGCATCCTCTGTCGTTCATTTTGTTTGGATCACATATTATGGAGATATCCGGCTCAACATAATTATAATTATCCTGATTAAGAAAAACAGCAAATGGAGCAGGATAAACCTCACAGGAACCACTATTTGATTTAATGTAGTTTCTGATGGTTGCAGATAATTCCATTACAAGTTTCTGATGCAATGGACTTGGTGGAGCCATATTGTAGATCTGACCATCAATCAGCTCGGCGCGTTGTCCATCTGGGAGAAGATAGATATCTTCAACTGTGTAGGTGTTTGGTTTTGGTAATGGCATGTGATCACGTCCTTTCTGAAAAAAGAAATATAAAAATATTATTGCCTATTGAAACAAGGATGTTTTTTGCTATACAAAGTAAATTGCGCATGCATTGAAACAGCAAAAAAATATTGGTATAATGAAAATGGCTTAAACATAACGTCTTATAGCCGATACGATGGAGGCAGTGTTCCAACGCAAAATTTCAGTTGCGTTCTGCTGAACATAGAGAGGAATCCGTTCTTGACCGTAAGGAACAATTCCTAAAATAGGCATTCCCATTCTTTTGGATTCGTCTATTTCATATTTCATCCAATCACTATAAGCAGCATACATTCCAGATATAACTAAAGTAATTTGGGCTGGACGAATCTTATCGGTTATTTTATTTGCAATATCTGTAGATGTGTAAGGTGTACCAGAAGGAAAAAGAGGTTTTTCTCTAGGTGCAGAATAATTATGGTATGAAAAATATGATGCATTATCGAGAAGATTTACTAAACGAATGTAGTCTGGTCCATATTTCCATGCGTGGCTAATAAATAAACGATAGTTATATAAGTTTGGCATAATTAACTCCTTTCTGAAACGAGGTGAATAGTTTGAAATTTAGAAAAAAACCAATAGTAATTGAAGCATATCAAACTGACGAAGAGATGATCATTCAAACACTTGAAGGCCCTTTGAGAGCCGCTCCAGGCGATTGGATTATCACTGGCATTAGAGGAGAACAGTATCCTTGTAAGCCAGATGTTTTTGAAAAAACATATGAGCCAGTTAATTAGAAGATTTCTTTGAAGAATCAGATGCAGCATTCGCTTTCCATTGGTTATTCTCGGAAGAAATAATATCTTCGATGTTTTTTATAAAAATATTCTCTATAGTAGCATCGCCAGTGGTGTAAGGTGGCGACTGGGTTAAGTATAGATGTTTATGGTATTTCAATAATTCGCTAGTTGTGCGATATTGAATCCAATTTTCATGCCATTTGTATAGTTTGGATAATGACTCGATAATGGCTATTATAGCTCCAAACACACCAATTATTATAGAAATATAAATCCGATTTGATGTATATCCTGAAAGAAGAGGAATACTAGAAGCAAGGACTATTTCTATAATTTGAGAACGTTTGTACATTTTTTGAGCGTGAGAGGATTTTTCACTATACCATTTTATCTGTGCATCCAGTCGTTGATCTATGTATTCATCAATATTCAAGTTGAACCTCCTCATAAAAAGTGTTTCTATATAATCGCATACGCGGTTATACCAATTTCATAATAGCCAACTGCGGAATAAAATACACCACATAATTATCCACCTGTTTACAGATTCCGTACTTATTCCGGTAACATTCAATACATTCTTCCAGAAATTCTTCTGTCACTTCCAGGTATTCAGCGATTTCAAACCGGTTCTGGCAGCCATGCTCAAAGGCTCGTACCAGTCCGAACAGACCGATCTGCTTGTTGTACGCCCAAAATCTTGCCTGACGTTCCTGTTTTCGGTTGGCAGCAGATGTCATGTCAAGAATATTGCCAACGGAAGTGTAGTGGTGTCCGAGTTCTTCGGCAAGGACACAGGACTTTTCTGCAGTTGTGTCAACAGACGTATTGATAGCAATATTTCCATTGATGTAAAATCCTTTTAAATTATCTTCACCAAGATAGTAATCATGTATTTTTACGTTACTATCAAAAGCTTCTTGCTCTAAATGTTCTAATTTATTCAAATTATATCCCTCCCAGCAATAAGTGTAATATAATAGCTGTTTTGTCTATGGGATTTGTTTTGTATCTTCCTGTTTTACAAATTTGGCAAAAGATTCTATACGACTCCATTGTTCTTTTGTAAAATCTTTACCATCGAGATGAGCTGCCATAGTAATTGGCGAATGAGAAACATAAACAATTTCACCATCTACGAGCTTTTCAGTATCTAAATTTAACTCTCGAGTAATTTTTAATACATTTGAAATATTAGAATTTGCTATTCCTCTTTTTAAAATACTATCCAATGTAGTCCAAGGCATATCTATTGTTTCAGAAAATTTTTTCATGCTTCCGTATTTATCTATTATAAGAGCTTTTAAATTAGACTCTAATTCATTCATACTGAAAATTCTCCTTTCGATATTATGCTTAGATAATAGCATTAAAATCTCGAAAAATCAATACAAACATAGCTGAAATAAAATGAAAATCTCAAAAATTCGAGAAAACATATTGACAATCTCGAAAAATCGTATATACTAAAAACATAATCACGAAAAATAGAGAAAGGAAGTGATGAAGTGTTTCCAAATTTAGAGGCGGAAATGGCAAGAAGCAAAATTACTCAAGCGAAATTGGCAGATATTCTGGATGTAACTCCGACAACGATGTCTTTCAAATTAAGTGGCAGGAGTTCACTTTCATTAAGAGAATGTGTAGAAATTAAGCGAAAAGCCTTTCCGGACAAAACATTAGATTATTTGTTTGCGACAGACGAAGAGAGAGAGAGATGAAGAATGTGAAACTAAGAAAAATAATTGGTTGGATACTGGTTTTTACGCCATTACTTCTTGTGACTGTTGGCGAACGTTATTTTCCAACAGATATAAGCATTATGGTGATGCGGATATTGATGGCGCTTGGTTTATTGAGCATCAGCGTTGTGGGAACATGCCTTATATCAAATGAATTGCCGATAAGAATAATTGTTGAGAAAGATGAAGAGGGAGAGAGGTGAGAAAATGCCTGAGACAGTAGAAAGAAAACCATTCAAATCAATTCACATCGACATCGATAAAGGAATTTGCTTATTAAATGGTGAGGCGCTTTCAATGGTGAGCCGGTGCTGTTTGGAATTCAACAATGGGAAATGGTCACTTTTAATCACGAGGGATGAGCTTTACAGCCAGGAAGTAAGCGAGAAAAACTAATGTAGCATCGATACAATTTTGCTGATTATGTCAAAAATTAGATTCACTTTATTTTGTAAACGATTTTCCATGTAGATAATGGCAGAATCTTTCAGTAAAAATCCAAAATCAGAATAAAGTTTTATCAAACCGTTTGTGGATAATTCGGTAAGGGCATCAGCAATATCGTCTTCGAGAATTCCTTGAAGAAATTCTGTCTGGAGAGCAGAGGGGTAAGAAAAGAGAATAGCCTCTGTTTTAGACATACCGATTTTTCTTCGGTTTTGATATTCATCGTAGATAAGACGAAGAATTCTGTATGTATCGTTTGTAAGTTGCATCATAGTGTCTCCTTTTATAATTACTCAGCATGGCAGTGCCGGTAGTTAAAGTATAGGAGAAAATACAATTATTTGCAACAGATGAAGAGGGAGCGCAGATTACTTCGGCGTAACCGTGGATTATTTTCTGGAAAAGTAAGGAGGGATGAGATGGAAATAGTGGTTGTCCTGTATATTGTTGGAATTGCTTTAATAATGGGATACCTGATAAACAGATATCCCAGAGAAAGAGTAGCTATTATATTCCTTTGCGCAATCGTTGTATTACAAGTTATCCAAAAATGTCTTCATCAAAAATAAAAAGAACAATGCATATGTAACAGCTAAAAGACGTGGAGATGCGAAACCGAGTAATAGGCTAAAAAATGCAATTGCTGGTAGTTCAATCCATATAAGAGCGAATATCATACGAATTTTTGAACGATATTGCCTGTAGTTAATCCGATAAGAAATACTGCGAACAGGGAGATGAGCTTGTTTACATAGTTTGTCATATGTTTTGGAAATCTGATCGCAAATTCGGAACCATTGATTATAGCCATATTTATCCTCTTGCAGAGCAGATGGTTTTTCAAGCCAGCGAATCTCTTGACGTAAAACAGGATCAATAAGAAGAGAATGTGAGTTTTCTAATTCATAGTATTTAGAAAGAAAAGCATTTATGTCGTTAAGAGATACTTTTTTGTATAAAAAAGGTTCGATTTCTAAAAAGAGTGGATGGTATACCTTATCTAGTCTTTCACGAGCTAAAGTAGATAAATTAGAGTTTCGACTAATTAGTAATGTAAAGATGCCAAGAGTAAGAGTGACAGATGGCTCTAATAAAATATTTATAATTTTTTCTAAATCGATATTTGATACAAACGAAAGCATGATGATTATCCTTTCATAATTTGATACGAAAATTATACCAGACAGTAGTAGGACAAATCAACAAGTACAACCAGCATCGCATAAACTTCAATAGAAAGTAGGTGGTAAGCATGAAACCCGATATCGAAAAAATCATACAGGTGATGATTTCTTTATTGGAAGAACAGGAAAAAGTGAAAATTACATATACCATTGAGAAAACCGCGTAAGCGGTACCAGTTGGACAAGCAGAAGGAGGGATAAGAGATGTTTTACAAGATCGCAAAGACACTCAGCGTAACGGCAAGTATTATCGGAATCTTGATGATGGCTGGTGCGTGTTCGGTGAAAAGCCAGGAGCTGTTTTATTTATATGCAGCACTTGGAATCACAACACTTACTACTGGAGCATTTGCACTGGAATACTTCCGGATACGGGAATGGCAGTACCGGAAAAGGAAAATAAGGGAGGCGAGGGAGCATGCCAGAAGAGAAGCAGCGTAAGAGCATGAGAACGTCAGAGCTTGATAAGATGATCAACAAACTGCAGTCGCTGGAAAGGGTTGACGGTACATCCGAGTATTACAAGAATAATGCGATCGCATACTTGTCGGATCTGGCAAATTATTTGGATAGGATAGGCGTAAAGACAATAAAAATGCGCCCGGAAGTTGCAGCTTCCAGTGGCGCACATAATAAAAAACTCAACTAAATTATAGGAAAGTCGGAGGAAAAAGTCAATGATCAAAGTTGAAAATGGAGTATGTGAAATCAAAACATCAGAGGGAGTGCCTGGTATGATGACAGATCTATCAATTGCTGTCCGGAGCGTTAAAAGGATACTGATGGAAGGGTGCGATCACAGCGAAACCGAGGCGAAAAAAGTGATTGACCGGGCGGTGGAACTTGGCCTTGCAACAGATGAAGAAGCCACACAGGAAGCAATGGTGGCAATGGGTAAAGTGATGACGCTTCTGAAAAATCCGCCACTTTAGATGAAGATGTGTACCTAAAGAATTATAAAAGATAGGAGAATCAAGCGGATGAATGATAAGAATTATGAGATTAAAGAGACGATCCTTTCTTTGCCGAAGGAAAATGAAACGGATGTCTATCACAAAGAGTTAAATACAATCAGCTGGTACGGAAAGCCGGATAAGCTGGATATCAGGGGATGGTCGGATGACCACTCAAAAATGACAAAAGGGATCAGCCTTTCAAAGGATGAATTCATAGAGATTGCCCAGGCAGGGCTTGAAAAATTAGGAGGTAAAGAATAATGGCACAGATTGAACTTAAGTTTGAAAGTTTTGAGGAACTGGTGGATTTTTCAAAGAAAATCCTTGGCGTAGCAGATGAACAGGCATACCCGGTATATAGGGAAAGTAAGGGTACAAACGGAGCCCAGAGCGCAGCACCAATCCAGCAGACGCCGGCAGCTGTACCGCCTGTGCAGCCGGCAGTACCTGTACAGACGACACCGGTACAGACTGCAGCACCGGTACAGGTTGCCCCGGTAGCTCCGGTCGTACCAACTGTAGAGCATACCTATACATTGGATGATCTGGCGAATGCTGCAATGACCTTGATGGATAAGGGAATGCAGACACAGCTTCAGAACCTGCTTGCCGGATATGGCGTGGAAGCTCTGCCGGCACTTCCAAAGAACCAGTATGGCAACTTCGCAACGGCACTTCGTGGAATGGGGGCAAATATCTAATGGGACATGCAGAAAGAAGCCATGCACTTTTAGGTCCATCCGGCGCGCACCGCTGGATGGAGTGCCCGCCGAGCGCAAGACTGGAAGAACAGTTTCCGGATAGTACATCGGAAGCCGCCAGAGAGGGAACGTTAGCTCATGAGTTGGCAGAAATAAAAGTCAGACATTACTTCTATACACCAGACTTTGGAAAACGGAAGTATACTACAAGGCTGAACAAATTGAAGAAAGAAGATCTCTGGCAGGATGAGATGGAACGGCATACGGATGAATATTTGGATTACATAAAAGGGACAGCACTTAATTTGAAATCTGCGCCGTATGTTGCGATTGAGCAGAAGCTTGATCTGACTGCATGGATCCCGGAAGGATTTGGAACTGCAGACTGCGTGATGGTTTATGGGGATACGATCCATGTCTTTGATTTCAAGTATGGAAAAGGCGTGCAGGTGGATGCAGAGCAGAATCCGCAGATGATGATTTATGCGCTGGGTGCTTATGCAGCATATAAGATTTTGTATCCGGTCAAGAAGATCTGCATGACGATCATACAGCCGCGGATTGATCATATTTCTGAATGGTCCTGTACGCTGGATGAACTGTTGGCGTTTGGTGAAGTGGTTAAGGAAAAAGCGGCACTTGCTATTGAAGGGAAAGGGGACTATCACCCAGGGGAAAAAGCCTGCAGGTTCTGCAGGGCGAAAGCACAGTGTAGGGCAAGATCTGATTTCAATGTAAAGAAAGCATTTGGAATTGGAGAACTACCACCGCTGATCAGCACGGAAGAAGCCGGAAAAAGACTTATTGAACTGCGGGACGTAGTTAAGTATCAGAAAGACCTGCAGGAATGGTGTTTAAGTGAATGCCTTGCGGGAAAAGAAGTTCCTGGATGGAAAGCCGTTGAAGGACGGAGCGTAAGAGACTGGACGGATATGGATGCAGCTTTTGATAAGTTGATCAGTACGGGAGTCACATTGGAAGAAATGCTTTATGAAAAGAAACCATTAACCCTGGCGCAGGTAGAAAAGATGATCGGAAAGAAAGACTTTCAGGAAGCAGTCGGGGAATTCATCGAGAAGAAAGCAGGAAAACCAACACTGGTGGAGGAATCCGATAAGAGGGAAGCAATTACAAACAAAGTGACAGCCGCACAGGTATTTAAGGAGGAAAACTAACATGGATAATTTATGTAACGTAACAACTGGAAAAGTAAGATTCTCATATGTACATCTCTATAAACCATATGCTTATCAGCAGGGACAGGAAGAAAAATATCAGGCAACTGTTCTGGTCCCGAAAAGTGATGTAGATACTAAAGCGAGAATCGATGCTGCCATCGAAGCAGCGAAGCAGAAAGGCACGGCAGAGAAATGGAACGGCGTATGCCCGCCAATCGTTTCCAATCCGGTTTATGACGGGGACGGGGTAAGACCTTCGGATGGAATGGCATTTGGTCCGGAGTGTAAAGGACACTGGGTATTTACCGCATCTGCAAAGGCAGATTACCCGCCTGAGATCGTTGATTCAATGGGAAATCCGATCATCAACCAGTCGGAAGTTTATAGCGGGATGTATGGTCGAGTCAACGTAACTTTTTTCCCGTATATGTTTGGTGGAAAGAAAGGAATCGGATGCGGACTTGGTCCGGTACAGAAACTGGAGGACGGGGAAGCACTCGGTGGAAGCGCACCAAAAGCATCCGCAGTGTTTGGAACAGGTGTACAGCCAACCGATGGAGTCGGGACTGGGAGAGTCAATCCGATCACAGGATTACCGTGGTAAGGGAGAGGGCAAAAAGCCCTCTTCAGCTATCAGAAGGAGAACAACATGAAACAGTTGAGCATCGACATTGAAACAAGGAGCAGCATTGATATTGGAAAAGCTGGACTGTACCGGTATGCACAGTCAGATGATTTTAAGATACTTTTGTTTGCATACCGGTTTAAGGATGATGCTGTTCAGATTGTTGATCTGGAACAGGGAGAGAAAATACCGGATGAAGTCGTTGCAGCACTAAAGGATCCAGAAACAGTTAAGCATGCATATAACGCAGCATTTGAATGGTATTGTCTGAATCGTGCGGGGTACGTGACACCATTGGAACAGTGGAGATGTACTATGATTCACGGACTTTATTGTGGGTATACCGCAGGACTTGATGCTACGGGAAAGGCGATCGGACTTCCGCAGGATAAAAGAAAGCTGGCAACCGGAAAAGCTTTGATCCGGTATTTTTGCGTACCATGTAAACCTACAAAGAGTAATGGAAACAGGACATGGAATCTTCCGAGACATGCACCGGAGAAGTGGGAGTTATTCAAAGAATACTGCAGACAGGACGTTGTGACTGAGGGCGAGATCCTCCGGAGACTGGATGTTTTCCCGGTACCGGATGAAGAAGAAAAATTATGGCAGATGGATATCCGCATGAATGCATTCGGGGTAAAGGTAGATACTGCATTGATCGATGGCGCGCTGCAGGTCAACGAACAAAGTACCGCTCTTCTCGAAAATGAAGCAAGGAAGTTAACGGGATTGGAAAATCCGAACAGCTCCGCGCAGCTTCTTAACTGGGTGCATGAAAATGGAGTGGAAATGGAAAACCTGCAGAAGGCAACCGTATCCGAAAAATTATCTGCAGAGCTACCGGAAAATGTAAGGCGGGCGCTTGAGATCAGACAGCAGTTGGGGAAGACATCCATTAAAAAGTATGTGGCTATGGACACTGCAAAAGGTCCGGATGACAGGGTTCGTGGACTGACGCAGTATTACGGCGCCAACCGGACCGGGCGCTGGGCGGGACGTCTGGTGCAGATGCAGAATCTTCCAAGAAATTATATCAAGACACTGGATTATGCGAGGAAACTCGTAAAAGAACGAAACTATGCCGGTATTAAGCTTCTGTATGGAAATGTGCCGGATACTTTATCGCAGCTGATCCGGACTGCATTTATTCCGTCAGAAGGAAATAAGTTTGTAGTTGCGGATTTTTCTGCAATTGAAGCCAGAGTGATTGCCTGGCTTGCTGGAGAGACATGGGTAAATGAAGTATTTGCCACTCATGGAAAGATTTATGAGGCAACAGCTTCCCAGATGTTCCATGTACCGATTGAAAAAATAGCAAAAGGAAACCCGGAGTACGCCCTGAGACAGAAAGGGAAAGTAGCGACACTTGCATTGGGATATCAGGGCGGATCCAATGCACTGATTGCAATGGGGGCGCTGAATATGGGACTGACAGAGGAAGAACTTCCGGATATTGTACAGCGGTGGAGAACAGCGAACCCACGAATCCGGGATCTGTGGTATGCAGTAGAGGAAGCTGCTCTTGCGGTTATGCAGACAGCGCAGCCACAGGCAATCTATAACCTGATTTTTAATCTGGAGAGCGATATTGTTTATGGTCAAAGTTTCCTGACGGTACAGCTCCCAAGTGGGAGAAAATTATACTATCCAAGACCATTTTTGAAAGAAAATCAGTTTGGAAAAATGGCAATCCATTATTACACCGTGGGACAGCAGACCAGAAAATGGGAAGTGACTTCTACCTATGGTGGAAAAATGACAGAGAATATTGTCCAGGCAATTGCGAGAGACTGCCTGGCAGAGACATTAAGAAGAATTGATGCAAAGGGGCTGCAGGTTGTGTTCCACGTGCATGATGAAGTGATCATTGATGCGCCGGCGGGAACTACCGTGGAAGAGATCTGTGATCTGATGGCAGAACCGATTGCATGGGCGCCGGGGCTTATCCTGAAAGGTGCCGGCTTTGAAGGTAATTATTACATGAAAGATTAGCAGGAGGTCAGAAATTGGAAAATAACAGAAAGATGCTGATCAGTACAGCAGGGACCAGAAAAACCAAACACTGGCCGAGAACGGAAATTACATGGGCTGAGTTCACCGAAAAATTAAGAACACCAGCCCGGAGTACAGAGACACTGGAAGAGTATTTAAGCTATGCCAAGGTAAAGCAGGACGAGCTGAAGGATGTTGGTGGATTTGTCGGAGGTACATTTGCCGGGGATATCCGGAAAGCAGCATACGTGGAAGGAAGAGATCTGCTGACGCTGGATTTGGATAATATCCCAGCAGGAAAGACAGAGGACATTCTGAAACGTGTGGCAGGACTTGGATGTAATGCTGCAGTCTACAGCACAAGAAAGCATAGTGGCTATGCGCCAAGACTGAGGGTGATTGTGCCATTAGACCGGACAGCTTCGGCAGATGAGTATGAGCCTGCAGCAAGAAAGTTGGCATCTCTGATCGGAATCGAGTTTTGTGATCCGACAACCTTTGACGTGGCACGGCTGATGTATTGGCCAAGTTGCTGTAAAAACAGTGAGTACGTATGTGAAGTATACGACCGCCCGTTTTGTAGCCTGCAGGGACTTCTGGGAATGTATGGCGACTGGACAGATATTGTACAGTGGCCAAGAGTACCAGGAGCAGAAGCAATTGAGAAGCGCAGACTGGCAAAACAGGAAAATCCAACAGAAAAGAAGGGGATCATCGGAGCATTCTGCAGAACCTACAGTATCACGCAGGCGATGGAGAAATTTATTCCAGGATTATATGAACCTACAGATATGGAAGGAAGATATACCTATACAGGTGGAACAACGGTAGGAGGGGCAATCGTTTATGATGGGGATCTGTTTTTATACAGCCACCACGCAACCGATCCATGCTCCGGTCTTCTGGTGAATGCATTCGATCTGGTCCGTTTACATAAATTTGGAGATCGGGATCAGGAAGCGAAAGAGGGAACACCAAACAGTAAGCTTCCATCTTTTATAGCAATGACAAAGCTTGCCAGCAATGATAAAACGGTATCCGGGCTGATGGCAAAAGAAACCTTTGAGAAGGCACAGGATTCTTATGATACAAAAGAAACTGATCCGGAGGAACCAGATCTTGCGTGGCTGGACCGTCTTGCAAGGGATGGAAATGGCAAATTCTCAAAGACAATCAACAATGCGGTACTGGTATTGGAGAATGATCCTTTATTAAAAGGGAAGATCGTTACGGATGAATTTGCAAGCTGTGGACTCATTCTGGGACGAGTTCCATGGAGCAAAGAAGACGGAAAGCGCAGATGGAAAGATGAAGACGACGCCGGATTTTATAATTATATGGAATTATTCTACGGCATTACCGGCAGGGATAAGCTGGACAGCGCGCTCCTGATCGTGAGTAGTAAGAACAAAATCAATGACGTGAAAGAATATTTGAAAAGTCTTACCTGGGATGGGGTAAGGCGGGTAAATACACTGCTTTCCGATTATCTGGGGGCAGAAAATAATCTTTATACGCAGGCGGTTATACGGAAATCTCTGTGTGCTGCAGTTGCGAGGGCTGTGATCGGAGCAGTGAAATATGATTACATGCCAATCTTTACAGGTCCGCAGGGTATCGGAAAAAGCACCTTTTTGAGCATTCTTGGAAAGGAATGGTTTTCGGATTCTCTGACTTCATTTGAAGGAAAAGAATCCGCGGAACTGATCCAAGGCACGTGGATCAATGAAGTAGGGGAACTGACTGCCATGACCAAGCAGGAAACCAATGCGGTAAAACAGTTTCTCAGCAAGACAGACGACATTTACCGTGCGGCATATGGGCGCAGGACGAATAAATATCCAAGACGCTGTGTATTCTTCGGAACCAGTAATGAAGAGGAATTTTTAAAGGATATGACTGGAAACCGCCGGTTCTGGCCAGTGGATGTGGGCGTGCATCCGGCTAAGAAATCCGTGTGGAATGATCTGCCCGGAGAAGTGGATCAGATATGGGCGGAAGCCTATATGTACTGGAAACTGGGAGAGCCCTTGTATATGTCAAAAGAAGAGGAAGAAATGGCGTTGGAGATGCAGGAAAGCCACAGGGAGTCTTCCGGAAAAGAAGGGATTATCCGGGAGTTTCTGGAACGGAAAATACCGGATAACTGGGACTCAATGAGCCTGCTTCAGAGGAAACAGTTTTGGAATGGGAATCTCCATCTGGACGAAAAAACGGAGCTTGTAGACAGGGATAAAGTATGTTCATTAGAAATATGGACAGAGTGTTTTGGCGGTGATGCAAGATATATGAAACGGACAGACAGTAGGGAGATCAACCAGATACTCAGTGGGATTAAAGGATGGAAACCAAATCGGTCGAAGCGCAGATATGGTCCACACGGAATCCAAAAAGGGTTTGAACGCGTTGCCAGAAGTGTTGACATACTTGAAAAATAACGGCAACTTAACGGCAACACGGCAACGGGCAAAAAATAGAGATGTTGCCAATGTTGCATAAGAAAATAGAAAAGGCAACAGACAAAGCAACGCTGAAAGCCTGATAAATAAAGGGTTTTCTATAATATGTTACTAATGTTGCCATAATTTATATATGAATAAAAAAATAAATAATAAAAATCGTACATGACGTATATAACGTACATAATACGGGGGTCCATATACATGTGTACGTGAGGAACAGTAACACAGGAGGCAGAAATGAATTGCGAGAAATGGTTGGAAATATTGTTGCAGACAGAGGGAACAGTACTCTGCGATGATGTAAGGGAACGGGCGTTAAAAAATGGATTTACCCGCAAAGAGTTAAAGACCGCAAGAAAGAATCTGGGAGTAAAAACATTTCACCAAACGGCTGATGGAGAATCTACGGAGAACTGGTTTTGGTATTTGGAGGTGTGATAAATGCTTGAACGCGAGGTTGAGAAAAAACTGGTGGATGGTGTCCGGAGAATGGGCGGCAGGGCGTATAAGTTCGTCAGTCCGGGGAATGATGGTGTGCCGGACCGGATCGTGGTTCTGCCGGATACGGCACCGATGTTTGTGGAACTGAAAACGGAGTCGGGAAAATTATCCAGTCTGCAGAAAGTGCAGATCACAAGACTGGAAAAACTTGGTCAGAATGTGAGAGTACTGTATGGAGCGAAGGACGTAGAAAATTTTTTGGAGGAGATGTGGAATGGAATTTAAACCACATGCATATCAGGCACACTGCATCGAAAAGATTTTAGAGATTAACAAGATCGGGTTGTTCCTGGATATGGGGCTTGGAAAGACCGTCACAACACTGACGGCAGTAAAAGAATTAAAATACAACCGGTTCCTGGTGAGGAAGGTGCTTGTGATTGCGCCGAAGAAAGTGGCAGAAGGAACCTGGACAAAAGAAAAAGACAAATGGGAGCATACAAAGATGCTTCGGGAATCCCAGGTTTTGGGAAGCCAGATAAAACGGATCCGGGCGCTGAATACACCGGCAGACATTTATATCATCAACCGGGAAAACGTATGCTGGCTGGTGGATTATTATAAGCAAGCATGGCCGTTTGACATGGTGATCGTGGATGAGTCCTCATCCTTCAAAAGCCACAAAGCGAAAAGGTTCAAAGCACTAGCAAGTATGAGTGGTCACATTAACCGGATGGTGGAACTTACCGGAACACCTTCACCGAACGGACTGGAAGATCTCTGGAGCCAGATCTTTTTACTGGACGGCGGTGAAAGACTTGGCCGAAGATATACCCAGTTCCGGGAGCGGTATTTTGATCCGGGAGACAGAGGACAGAATGTGATTTATAACTACAGGGCAAAACCAGGAACGGAAGAGAGCATTCTGGAAAAGATTTCGGATATCTGCATCAGCATGAAAGCGGAAGACTACCTGCAGCTTCCGGATATCATTTACCATCAGATCCCGGTCACGTTGGACGTGAAAGCGGAAAAGGCATACCGTGAACTGGAAAGAAAGATGGTTTTGGCTCTTCCGGAAGACGAAGAGGAGATAAGTGTTACCAGTGCTGCAGCGTTGAGCAATAAATTACTACAGCTGTCGAACGGGGCGATTTATGACGAGGATCATGAAGTACATGAAATCCACGGATGCAAGATAGAGGCATTCCTTGAACTGATTGAGAGCCTGAATGGAAAATCCGTCCTTGTGTTTTATAATTTTCAGCATGACCGGGTACGGATTCTGAAAGCACTGGAAAAGTTAAAACTCCGGGTGAGGGAGTTGAGGACAACTGAGGACGAGGATGCGTGGAACCGACATGAGGTGGACGTTTTACTGACGCATCCGGCAAGCAGTGCTTACGGATTGAACCTACAGCAGGGTGGAAACCATGTGATCTGGTTTGGTCTTACCTGGAACTATGAATTATATACGCAGGCAAATAAAAGACTGCATAGACAAGGGCAGGAAGAAAAAGTGATCATTCATCATCTGGTGTGCAGTGGAACCCGTGATGAGGACGTCATGCTAGCACTGGAGAAGAAAGAGGATGTCCAGAACTGGGTAATGGAAAGCCTGAAAGCAAGAATCCGGAAGATCCGTCAGGAGGGGATAATGTGATTGAATTAACGGACAAGAAAAAAAAGAGTCTATTGGAGAAGTACAAGGAAAGGCATGGGGGATGTGCCATTTGTCCCGGGTGTAAAGAATATATCCGGGGGAGTGATGAACTGGCAGATGTTGAATACATAAAAACAAAACGTGGGACAGAAGTATTTTTGCATCGGGGATGTTTTGAAAAAGTCTGGAGGTAAGAGATAATGAAATCGAGTGATACAGGGAATATTGCAGAATTGATTGAGATGCTTCGGCAGGATGCGGTAGAAAAATACAAGGAAGAGCATGGATGGATTCCAACAACAGAAAGACTCCCAAATCAACGGGAGTTCATAGAATCATATGTCAGAAGTGCATATGCAGCGGAGTTTCTGGTCACGATCGAGGGAGCAGATAAGGCAACAACGCTGTATTATTCCCAGACAGGTGTCTGGTTCGATGAACAGGGAGAACCGTATAAGGTTGTGGCGTGGATGCCGCTTCCGGAAGTGTTCAGAGGATAGAAGGTGATAATTTGCAGGAGAAACGAAGCAGAAAAGAGCAGCGGAGGGATAGACAGCAGCATTATGAGGAACTGGAGAGCCGGCATGATGCAAAGGCGTTGGAGAGATTCAAAAGACCGGCTTACCAGAGCGTAAGCGTTGCGGAATATCTGGCGAAGAAGTATGACATTACAGCGGAGGTGGATACCATTGCAGACCGAAGAAAAAGAAATGACGGAAAATGAGAAAAAGAAAGAGTATCTGAGACAGTACAGGATCCATGTCCGGAGGATACATAGAATCAATGCGGAAATAGCAGAGTTGCGATCTATGAAGATTTCCCCATCGATGAATAATGATGGGATGCCACACGGGAGCAGTCAGGGAGATCTGTCCGGTTATGCAGCAGAGCTTGACCGTATGGTATCGGAGCTGATAAAAGAACGATATATGCGGATGGTGGAATATCAGGAGATTGTACGGCAGATCAAAAGGCTGCGGAGCGAAAATGAGAAAGACGTGCTGTTTTACCGGTATATTCGTGGGATGGATTGGTGGGAGATTGCAGAGAAGATGAAGTTTTCAGAACGACAGATCTACAGATTTCACGGGAAGGCACTGGTAAATTTTCGGCTTCCGAGGAAAGATGTCAGTGAATGTCAGTAACATCTGTGGTATTATGATAACATCGAGAAGCGAAAGAAAAGAGCTTTTCGGATGTGACATTTTCACAATAAGTTCTCCGACGGTAAGTGTGATAAAAGGGCGATCTGGTGACAGGTCGTCTTTTTCGTTGCCAAGTGCCAGAAAAAGAGGTATTATGAGGTTAGATTTATCGGTGGAGGGAAAGTATGGATATAATATTATGGGGAATTGGAAATAGTTTGGTGATAATGGGACTTTTATTTGCTTCATTAAACGGAATAAATATGGGGAAGGATAATATCCTAGAAGGTGTGCAAAATGCAAGCGCTAGATTACCGTTGCTTAAGAATGACAGAGGAAAAGTTAAAGTAATAAAAGAAGAAAAGCGGAAGGCTTATAGATTGGCAAAAGGAATTGTGGCAGAAAAGACAAATTTGAATATCGGTTTTGGAATGTCTACTGTAGGAACATTTTTGCTTGCAATTTTCGATACAAAAAGACCTGAGAAATTGTTGATGAGAGTTATAGAAATTGTTGTGTGTTGTGCAGTGTGCATTGCAGTTTGGGCGGCATTAAAAGATACGATAACAAGGGGCAAAAATAAGGAGATTAGAGAAGAAATAAAAAAGAATGAAGACGCCACAATACCGGTTGGCGCATTGGTATTTCAGGAAGATGATGAGCATTAGCAAAAGTCAAAACAACACGAATGAGAGGTGATGGTACATGGCGAGAGCACCGGATCCACGAATTGAACAGGCGAAAGCCATGTACCTACAGGGCATGAAGTTGGTTGAGATTGCAAACCGGCTAAGTTTGCCAGAAGGAACAGTTCGGCGTTGGAAGTGTACTCATAAATGGGAAAACGAACGCTCGGATAGGAGCTCGAATAAGAAAACGAACGTTCGGATAAGAAAAAGAGGTGGACAGCCAAAGAATAAAAATGCTGTCGGAAATGGCGGTGGAGCACCTGAACAGAATAAGAATGCTGAAAAATACGGATTCTTCAGCAAGTATCTCCCGGAGGAAACACGGGAGATTTTTTCTGCCATTGAACAGGCTGATCCACTTGATCTGCTGTGGCATCAGATACAGATTGCTTATGCTGCAATTGTCAGGGCGCAGAGGATTGCATATGTCAAGGATCAGGCAGACAAGACTGTTGAGAAGGTAGAAGAAAAAGATGGAAATGTGATTGGTGAGAAATGGGAAGTACAGCAAGCCTGGGATAAACAGGAGAACTTCCTGAAAGCTCAGGCAAGAGCGCAGGGGGAGCTCCGGGCAATGATCAAGCAGTATGATGAAATGCTGCATAAAGACTGGGAAGCTGCAAGCGAAGAACAAAAAGCCAGAATTGAGCAGATCCGCACAAACACCGCCAGAATGAGTGGTGGAAACGGTGATGAGGATGAAGGAGTAGAGATTATCAATGATGCACCAGAAGAAACAGGTCCGGATATCGGAGATCATAATTCCGAAGTATCTGCAGATATTTAATAACCGGAGTATCAAACATATCATTCTCACATCCGGAAGAGCCGGAACGAAATCAAGCTATGCTTCCATCCGGTCAGACTATCAGCTTGTATCAGATGCCAATGGTTCGGTTGTAGTGCTGCGTAAGCACCATAACAAGCTCAGGAAGACGGTATACAAGGAAATGTTGCGGGGAATCAGCCGTTTGCAGATACCGAAAAACAAGTTCCGGATTACGAAATCCCCGATGGAAATCACTTACAAGAAGTACGGGACAACAATGTACTTTGCCGGATCAGACGGTATTGACGATACAAAGGGTATCATTGACGAGGATAAACCGATCAAGCTGGTTGTCCTGGATGAACTGACAGAGTTCTTCGATGATGGTGAAGGCGAAGATGAGCTGACCAACATTGAAGCAACGTTCGTCCGTGGAAATAAGGGTGGATTCCAGATGATCTATCTGTATAACCCACCAAAGAACCCGAATGCCCCGATTAACCTGTGGTGCAAGAAGATGGAAAAACGTGAGGACTGCATCCATATTCATACGGATTACCGGGATGTGCCGGTGGACTGGTTAGGTCCTGATCTGATTGCATCGGCGGAGATGATGAAGAAAGCAGATCCGAAGATGTACCGGTGGGTATGGCTCGGCGAAGCGATTGGCGTGGATGAGCTGATCTATTATATGTTTTCAGATCGGCACAGACAAAAGCCGGATCCGGACAGGAGATATGACCGGATTTACATCGGTGGTGACTACGGTCAGCAGAATGCGACAACTTTTGAAGCGTTTGGCCTGGACACCTACCGGAAGAAATTTCCGGGACTTGGAGAATATTATCACAGTGGACGGGAATCTGGAAGGCAGAAGAGTCCGTCTGAATATGCAAGAGATCTGGTTGAGTTCATGGATGAGCTGCATGAACAGTATGAGAACCGGATCTTTTATATTTTTCTGGATCCATCTGCAAAAGGTCTGGCAGAAGAGGTTAGAAGAGCCACCAGAACCGGACTGGACTATCAGGTGTTTCTGCGGGATGCGGAAAATGACGTGGCGCTTGGAATCAGCCGGGTACAGAAAGTACTGGTATTCGATATCATGTCGATTTCTCCGAAGCAAGAGTATGCGGTGCAGGAATTTGGAACCTACGAGTATGATAAGAAATCCATTGAAAAAGGAAAAGAAGTGCCGGTGAAGGAAGCGGATCACTGCATGGATGCCATACGCTATGTGGTTATGGGCGCCTGGAGCAAGATCAAACATTGGCTACCTAAAGATGAAACGCCGGAAGAAATAGACATATGCGATATCAGCAGCAGGGAGGTGAGAGAAGAGGATGAATATCTTTAATTATTTCAGGAAAAAAGGAATCGATACGGTAGATGCTTCGTTCTACCGGAAGATCGATGAGTGGATCAGCTGGTACAATTCCAATGTCCGGCAGTTTACGTTCTACAAGGTGAATACCGGACGAGGTACAAGTAAACGATGCCGTAGGAAGAGCATGGGAATGGCAAAGAAACTGTCAGAGGATATTGCAGATCTGCTCTTCAATGAGAGAGTTATGATCACGCTGGAGGATGAAACGACACAGGAATTTGTGCAGAAGGTTCTGGATAACAATCACTTCCTGGTTATGGGAAATGACTACCAGGAACGGAAAGCGTATTCCGGGACCGTGGCATATATCCCTTATCTGTACAATGCGGTTGTGCAGGAAGATGGAACGATATCTGCAGGTGAGATTGGAATCAACTATGTGGATGCCAAGAACATTTATCCGGTCAGCTGGAATAATGGGGAGGTTACGGAGTGCATTTTTACGTTCGTGCATACAGTTCGTCAAAAGAAATACGTGCAGATTCAGTTTCACCAGATAGGATCAAAAGGGATGTATGTGATTGAAAACAGCGTCCTGGAATGCACAAAAGGCAGTGTGGAAGGTTGTGAACTGACAGAACAGGAATGGAAACAGCTGAAACCATTTGCAAATCTAGTAGCCAGAACAGAGACAGGATCCACAGAGCCGCAGTTTGTTATTGACAGGCTGAATATCACAAACAATGTGGGCGAATGTAATCCAATGGGAATTGCGATTTTTGCAAACGCCATAGATACCTTAAAAAAACTGGACACGGAGTTTGATTCCTACTGCAATGAGTTCGATCTGGGAAGAAAAAGAATCTTTGTCGCTCCGGAAATGCTGACGAATGAGGATGGATCCCCAACCTTTGATCCGGATGATGGCGTGTTCTATTCACTTCCGGAAGATTACGATAAGAGCCAGACCGGTCTGATCAAGGAAGTGGACATGAGCCTCCGGGTAGAACAGCACAGTAAGGCAATCAATGATGACCTGAATTATCTGTCTCTGAAATGCGGATTCGGTACGGAAAGATACCGGTTTGACGGAGCAGGAGCGAAGACAGCAACCGAGATCATTTCAGAGAACTCAGATATGTACCGTATGCTAAAGAAGCATGAGATAATCTTGGAAGATGTCCTAAAACGGTTGGTCAGAATCATTATCCGGCTCGGTATTGTGACAGGAAATACACTGGACCAGAACACAGATATTGTGATTGATTTCGATGATTCTATCATTGAGGATAAGGGCGCAGAGCGTCAGCAGGACCGTCAGGACGTCAGTATGGGCGTGATGCGGCATGAAGAGTACCGTGCAAAATGGTACGGTGAAACAGTGGAACAGGCAAAAAAGAATCTGCCAGAGCAGAATCAGGTGATGGAGTAGGATGCGGGATGATTACAAAGAAAAGATTGCCAGTAAGATTGCAGCGCTGTACATAAGCCTGGAAGAACGGATTCTGCAGGACATTGCCCGGCGGATCAAAAAGACCGGCGAGATCACCAGTACAGCAGACTGGCAGATCAATAGACTTCGGATTCTGGGATATTCTTCCGAGGATATCGAAAGAGAGATCAAGAAAACACTGGATGCGTCTTATCCGGAAATGTTTGAGCTGTACGATAAGGTAATTGACTGGGAATATGTTCGGAACAAGGACATTTACGAACAGATCAATGCTGAGTTTATCCCGTATGAAGAGAATAAGCAATTGCAGCAGATCACAGATGCGATCATCCAGCAGAGCTTGGCAGACCTTGAAAATGTAACCCAGTCCCTTGGATTTTATCTGGATTACAATGGAAGAAAGATTCTGACGCCACTATCGCAGGTTTATACAAATTATCTGGACAATGCCTGCTTTGACGTTGTGACTGGAGCATTTGACTATGGCAGTGTATTACGCCGGGTGGTTACGCAGCTGACAAACAGTGGGCTTCGGAAGATTGAGTATGGATCCGGATATGCAAGCCGGGTAGAAGTGGCTGCCAGAAGAGCTGTGATGACTGGTGTGGCGAATCTTACCGGAGAAATAGCAGGCTACAATGCCAAGAAGCTTGGAACAGAGTATTTCGAGGTTGAATGGCATGCCGGAGCACGACCTACGCATTCGGTATGGCAAGGACGTGTCTGGACAAAGGAGCAGCTGTATTCGGTCTGTGGACTTGGTACCGTGACCGGACTTCTGGGAGCTAACTGCTACCACACATACTATCCGTTCTTTCCGGGAATATCGGAACGCAACTGGTCGGATGACTGGCTCGAAGAACAGAACCGGAAGGAAAGCAAGCCAAAAGAGTTCCAGGGCAAAGAGTACACCCTGTATGAGGCAAAGCAGAGACAACGCCAAATGGAAACGGCAATGAGAGCGCAGCGAGAAAAGGTACAGATGCTTCAGGATGGCGGTGCTGATCGGCAGGAAGTTATGCTCCAAAAAGCCAAATATCAGGGACAGCTTAACGAATATGCAGCATTTTCTCGGAAAATGGGATTGAAAGAGGAAAGAGAGCGGATTTATATTGATGGACGAGGAAGAATTGCCACCAATAGTAAAACGCAGAATAAGCTATTTCCACCGGAGATGATCCAAAACGCTTCAAAAGATATCGCACAGTACAAGCGGTACAAAGAAGTTCTGGGAGATTCCGTTGGATCACTTGTAAAGTTCGGTCAGGTGAAATATAATGACAGTAAGAAGTGGGAGCTACTTCAGACCTACATGAAATCGGTTAAAGAAGGAATGATTTCCCCGATGTCAAGTTTTGAGAATTATGTTAAGCTTCATAAGGAAATTGAGAAGACGGTGGTTGGCATTAAGACATCAAATGGCGTAAGAATTACCGGTCAGAGTAAACATTTTCTGGAACGTGTAATCGGAACGATGGAAGATCCGAAGACGAAGAGATCTCGATCAGGGGTAACGATAGAGGAAATCATAAATGCACTGAGAAGCCCACTTGATTTGAAAAATCCAAAAGCTGATAGGAACGGAAGAATAAGCCAGAGATATATCGGTGAGAAAGCAACTGTTTCGATAAATCCGGAAAACGGGATGTTGATTCAATGTAATCCGACGGATAAGGATTTGGTAAGGAGACTGCACAATGCGTAAATTTGAACTGAGTCAAGAGCAAATAGATTTTTTAAAAAAAGAATATGCGGATAATCCGTTAGTGCAAAAAGTATTAACATCTGAAAACAACAGGAGATTTGAGATAGATGTAGATACAAAAATTGCTTTCATGGATTACATCGAAGATGAGTCTGTATACTGGATAGGAAAGGATTATGAGGCTACTCCGAAAACGTGTATGTTAGAGTCTATAAGAGACGATATATATTATCAAACGAACTAGGAGGTACGTTATGGATAATTTTAAAATCATTTATAAGATACTTTCAGCATTGGAAAAATCAATGGACTTGGAAGAATGCAACTTGGATAGCATTAGTCCGAAGGCGTTGAAAATATCCAATGAGCGTTGGAATAAATATATCGAGATGCTTTTAGATGCTGGTTACATCAAAGGGGTAACAATCCAGAAGTATGTAACCGGAGAGACAAACGTTGATGCGGAAGATATTCAGATTACTTTAAAAGGTCTTGAATATTTGAGCGAAAACAGTATTATGCAGAAGATGTATAAAGCGGCAAAAGGAATAACGGATTTGATTCCATAGTTTTTGCCACCAGTCGAAATGACCGGTGGTATTTTTGTACTCATTTTTAGGAGGTTCAAATGATAACGATCAAAATAACAGATCACAGCATCTGCATGAACGGTCATGCCTGCCAGAAGAGTCCGGATGGTATCGATCGTGCCTGTGCTGCGGTATCAGCATTGACCTGCAACCTGATCAATTCCCTGGAAGATCTGACAGGTGACAGAATCCGTGCAGAAACAGCCAGTGGGATGACTGTGATCGAATGGGAAGATCTGTCAGATGGTGGGAAACTTCTGGTGGATTCATGGTTCCTGGGGATTGCAGTAATTGACCAGGAATACAATTGCATACAATTTGAGTAAATGAGCATCCAGTGAGGGTGCTTTTTATTATGTCCAAAACATGAAGACAGAAAAAGCTCTGGAAAAACACTCATATTTGGAGGTAAGCATGAGAAAAAGAATGTTTTTACAGCTCTTTGAAGACGGCGGCGGAGTTGGCTCTGGTGGACAGGGTGGAAACGCTGGAGCAGGTAACGGCAGCCAGGGAAATGCCGGTGGATCAGGAAATCAGGGCTCATACAGCTTTGCGCAGGCAGAAGAGATTGCCAATGCGAGAGCAGACAGAGCCGAAAAAGCGGCACTTCGTTCTTATTTTCAGCAGCAGGGAATGACAGAACAGCAGGTGAATCAGGCAATTGCCGATTATAAGGAACAGCAGAAAAAGAATCAGCCGAATGTGACACAGCTGCAGCAGGATCTGGAAAATTCCAGAAATGAAGTCCAGCAGATGAAGAACGAGAAATTTTTATCCGGAAAAGGTGTCAAGGCGGATGATCTGGACTATGTGACTTACAAGGTTTCCAAAATGGTAGATGATAAAACGACATTTGAAAAGGCAGCAGAGAAGTTCCTGAAGGAGAATCCGAGATTTGCCGGTGGCGGTTCTTACCGGATTGCAGATTCTTCAGCAGGTAATGCTTCCAATGGTGCTGGTGGAAACATGAACGCTTCCATCAATGACCGGATCAGAGCTGCCGCACGAAGATAATGGAGGTAGAGTAAATGCAGAATAAAAGAATGAATTTAAGATTGTTTGAAGAAGATGTAAACATCATTGATCGTACTGGAGCGGAGACTCTGATTCCGACTCAGGAATCCAATGAGATCATTCAGGGAACGATCGCACAGTCAGCCGTCCTGTCAAGAGGTCGTAAACTGGCAAACATGACAAGCAGACAGTACAAAATGCCGGTACTGGATATGCTGCCGATTGCATATTTCGTAAACGGTGATACCGGACAGAAGAAAACTACAAAGCAGGCATGGGACAAGAAGTTCATCACTGCCGAAGAGATTGCAGTCATTGTTCCGATTCCGGAAGCAGTTCTGGATGATTCTGAGTATGACATCTGGGGAGAAGTAAAACCGAGAGTTACAGAAGCATTTGGGAAGGTCATCGACAGTGCAGTGCTGTTCGGTGAAAATAAACCGAACACATGGAGAGAAGATGTGGTTACAACCGCGACAAAAGCGGGAGCAGTCGTAACATTAGGAGCGACAGACAGTCTGTATGACAAGATCATGGCAGAGGACGGGGTGATCGCACATATTGAAGACTGCGGATACTTTGTAAACGGTCACATGGCAGACATTTCCATGAGAGCAAAACTCAGAGGTCTGAAGAACGCAAACGGGGATCCGCTGTTCAAACAGGATCTGCAGGGAACCACACAGTATGCGCTTGACGGATCTCCGATGAACTTCCCGAACAATGGAGCGTTTGATAAGTCAAAGGCGCTTATGATTTCCGGAGATTTCTCACAACTCGTATACTCTATCCGTCAGGACATCACGTTCAAACTCTTCTCAGAGGGTGTTGTACAGAACACAGACGGAACTATCGCATACAACCTGATGCAGAACGATATGGTCGCTCTTCGTGCAGTAATGCGTCTCGGATGGGAGATCCCGAATCCGATCAACGCTCTTAAGACGGACAAAAACAAGAGATGCCCGTTTGCAGTTCTGAAAGCAGGTGCAGTTCTGAAAACAGGTGAGTAAGGGAAGGTGATGATCCATGCAGATCACGTATGGATACTACGCAGATGAATATGGCGGTAACATCATCCCGGAACAGGACTTCAAGAAAGCTAAGAAACAGGCAGAGGCTTATATCCGGCATTTGACATACGCTAGAGGAGATATCTTCGTAGAAGAAAATGAAGCGGTGAATGATGCGGTCTGTGCTGTAGCGGAGGTATATTACAAATACAATGCACAGCAACAGGCCGGTACTTCGCCTGTTAAGTCGGAAAACAATGACGGGTACAGTGTAACCTACGTCACAGAACAAAGTGACGGAAAAACAGCGGAAGAGGTAGTGAAGAAGAAAGCATACGATGCAGCATATCCATATCTTCTCCCTACCGGGTGGCTGTCAAGGAAGGTGGCGATGCAATGTGATCACAAATGCAGATGTGACTGTTTATAACAGAATAAGTGGAGATGCATCCAATTATGATACCTGGCATAGAACCGTTCTTCACGGTGTCCACGTCCATGTGGACCATAAGACTGCAGTTACGGATAACGGACTGAAAAGTGCGGAGGTTTACAAAATTCGGATTCCTGCGGATATTCCGGAAGCAGAGAAGTATCTTCCGCCGGATCAGTTCGCCTGCTGTGGCGGTTATGGATACTGGACCATACAGAATGATGATCAGATTGTCCTGGGAGAGTGTCAGATTGAGATTGAAAGACCTGCAGATCTGAAAGCCGTGTTCCAGAAGCACTGCAAGGTGACAAGCTGGTCGGACAACCGGTTTGGTACGACTCCGCACTGGCGGATCGGAGGCGAGTAAGATGGCAGGAAAGAAAGAATTCCGGATCACAACTCCGAGAGGCAGCGTATTTACGGTGACTGGTAAGAATGGTTCTACCACGGCACGGCTGGAATGGGCTCCGGGATTCGCACAGAAAAAAGCGGAGGGATTTTCAAGGGCGCAGGCATTTGTGGATTCCGAGTGTCTGCGCTACATGAATCCATTGACACCGAGAAGAACCGGGATGCTGATTAAGTCTGGGACACTTGGTACAGTGATCGGTTCCGGATCCATTGAATATCTTGCCCCGTATGCCCGCCGGCAGTATTACGAACATAAAACTAAGGCAAGATGGTTTGAAACAATGAAAGCGAGTCATAAAGATGCCATAAGGGAAGGAGCTGAGAAACTTGCCGGACAGTAAACGGAAACCGATTATTGATAGTATCCGGGAGTATGTAAGGACTTATCCAGATATCGATAACCGGAAGATCAATATTGATTATCTTGGTGATGGAATGGAATATTCCATTGATCCAATCGGCGTAGATCCTGTCTATAAAAAATATACGGATGGGAGCTGTCTGAAACAGTTCCAGTTTGCTCTGACAAGTAAGGAAGCCTACGATGGGGATGCAAGAACCGGTATTGCCAACAGTGGTTTTTATCAGAACTTTGAAGAGTGGACAGAACAGAACAACTTAAATGATATCGTACCTCAGCTGGACGGTCACAATGCTATTAGGGTGGAAGTGATGCAGTCCGGCTATTTATTTAGTACAGAGGTCGATCTGGGACGGTATCAGATGATATGCAGATTGATTTATAAGTAAGGAGTGTGAAGAAATGGCAAGTGAAAAAATGTTAGTTGGCAGACATAAGAGAGTGGCTTTTATGGACGCTGACGGATCAGGAAAAACATTTACCAGAATGACGGGATTTACATCGCTGTCGGATGGAAAGAACTCGACAGAGTACAGCCGGCAGTATGTGGATGAGGCGTCTGAAAGAAGTGACGTAGTCGGTTATGCGCCGGCAATCGATTACGAATTTGACCGGTATACCAATGATCCGGTACATGAAAAGATTGCAGCAATTACTGACGATGAGATTCTCGGAACAGAAGCGCAGGTTGATATTGTGGTGGTAGATCTGTTTGAACAGAAGACATCGGAAACAACTTGTACCGCACGAAAGAGAACATGGAGTGTAATTCCGGACACAGAAGGTGACGGCACGGATGCCCTGATTTACAAAGGCAGCTTTAAAGCGGCCGGAGAAATCACAAAGGGTACTGCAACCACCACAGACGGATGGAGGACCTGTACATTCACTGATGGCGGAGAATAAAGAAGAAATGGGAGAGTGAGCCTATGAGCCTTTGGAAATTTGGAGATTTTGAAGCAGAAGTGGATTTCACGGATGCGGATTTTTTAGATGTGTTAGAGGAAGCAAAAGCAGAAATGTTTGAAGCGGAGCAGAATGTTCCGGTAGTCGGAAAGAACAGTGATATCATCCGCGCGCGGTGTGCGTGTTTTTATGTGTTCTTCGATACCCTGTTTGGCGAGGGAGCAGGGGAGCGGATCCTTTGTGGAAAGAACAGCATCAAGCTGTGTAACGAAGCGGCTGAATCATTGTTAGACTTTGAAACAGCAGAAGCAAAGAAACTGGACGATAAATATGATAAGTACGTACCAAATCAAAATACAACGCAGCAGTTTCCTAATCCACAGCCACAGTCAAGCGGAAACCGTCAGCGGAGAAGAAACTACCAGAAACAGTATGGTAAGGGAAAATATTCCAATACCGGAAGGTAGCAGAGCATGAATATTTTATATGAGCAGTTTCCGGAAGAAATCAAGGTGAACGGGGAGTACTACCCGATCGTGACAGATTTCCGTGAATGGATCCGTTTTACGGAGCTGGTTGAAGACGACTCGGTTCCGTGGCGGATCAAATGTGGACTTCTGTTGCAGTGGTATCTGGATCAGGTTCCGGAAGATATTGAAGCTGCAATTTATGCACTCGGAGATTTCCTGATGTGCAAAAGGATGTACCAGGATGATCTGGAAGATGAAGAGGAAGAGCAGCAGAAAAGTGGGAAGCCGGTATTTTCTTTTTCGGAAGATGCCGGCTGCATTTATGCAGCGTTCCGGGAGGCATATGGAATTGACCTGCAGCAGATCGATTATATGCACTGGTGGGAGTTCCGGAGCTTGTTTGACTGGTTGCCGGATGGTACAGAGATTAAACAACGGATTATGTATCGTTCGATTGATCCTGGAACAATCCGGGACAAGGACGAACGTAAACGGATCAAGAAGATCCAGAGAGCTGTTGCACTGAAAAAGAAACAGCGAAAGCTTGATGATTATGAGATTGGAGATATGTTCTCATGATGGAAATTAAAATACCGACACGGCGTGAGTGGTATCCGTGTCCGTACTGCGGTCAGCATCTGCTTGTTTACGCAGATACTGCAGTGTGCAGCGGACTGTATGTAAAATGCCGCAAATGCCGACGGGAGGTGGAGATAAAAATTAAGAATTAAGCACTTGTGAGCCCCTGAGCCGTGCTATCAGAAAGGATGATAGTATGGCAGATGGATATTTGAATTTTGATACCAAAATCAATGAGAGTGGGTTCAATGAAGGCATAAATAAGCTTGGAAGTCTTGGAAAAAGTGGCTTATCTGTAGTCAGCAAGGCAATGACCGGAGTTGTTGCAGTTGTAGGAACTGGAGCAGCGGCGATTGTAAAGTCTTCTCTTGGTGTAGTCGCCAATATGGAGCAGCAGGTCGGTGGTGTAGAGACACTATTTAAAGATAGTGCCAAGACAGTGATCAGAAACGCAAACAATGCGTTCAAAACAGCACAGCTTTCTGCTAATGATTACATGTCAACGGTTACAAGCTTTTCAGCATCATTACTACAGGGCTTAGGCGGAGATACTGCAAAGGCTGCAGAGATAGCGGATATGGCGATCATTGATATGGCAGACAATGCCAATAAGATGGGTACGAATATGCAGGATATCCAGAATGCCTATCAGGGCTTTGCAAAGAAGAATTACACAATGTTGGATAACCTTAAATTAGGTTACGGCGGTACACAGTCGGAAATGATCCGATTGATCAATGATTCCGGTATCTTAAATGAAAAAATAGAAGATCTGGATAATGTAACGTTTGACCAGATGATTCAGGCAATTCACAAAGTCCAGCAAAATCTCGGAATCACAGGAACTTCCGCAAAAGAAGCCTCTACAACGATTGAAGGTTCTGTTAATTCTGCTAAAGCCGCCTGGGAAAATTTTGAAGCCGGTGTAATCAGTGCGAACGACCTGGTTGACACATTCTGGACAGCGGCAAAGAATATCTTAAATAATCTTGGTCAAATGATCCCGCGTCTGGGAAAGACCGGAATGGATGTGGTGGAATCCTTATCCGGAAAAATCGGTGAAGCGGTTCCGCAATTAAAGGGACTTACAGATAGTGTCGGAAAATTAGCAGATAGGTTAAAGAACATGAGCACGGATGAGCTCATGAATCTTGGCAAGACTGCAGCAGTGCTTGCAGGAGCCGGACCGGTGATCTCATTATTCGGATCACAGATCGGTAATGTACAGTCAGCTGTATCCGGATTCAGCGGACTTACAACTGGTGTTTTATCTGAACTTGGAAAGCTTCCGAAGGGATTCAAAAGTGCAACAAAATCGGCTGCAAATTTCCGGAAAGATTTTACGGGTAGCCTGAAAGGGCTCGGCAGTGCAGTTACGGGACCATTTCAGGTACTGACTCCGAAATTGTCAGCTACTGTCGGAAAAATCGGCAAGGTAGTTTCCAGTGTTCCGGGAAAAATCGGTGGGGCAGTCAGCAAAATCGGTTCTGCAATCGCATCAAAAATCCCCAGAATTACAAGCGCGTTTTCACTACTTGGAGATACTGCCGGTTATCTGGGAGCATGGGGCGGACAGATTGGTTCTGCTTTGCAGGGAGTTCTTGGAACAGTAGCCGGCTTTATTCCGTCATTTGTAGGGTTGATGAATTTCGGTGCAGTTGCAGCCGTTGTGGTAGCCGGTCTTGGACTGGTTTACAGTCAGTTTGGTACACAGATTGACCAGATCCTGCTTCTGGCGCAGACCAAAGGACCGGAGATCATATCCAACTTTGGAGCAGGAATCACAGCAGCGCTTCCGGGACTGATTTCATCAGGTGCAACCCTGATCCTGGGATTGATGAATGCAATTACGGCAAATCTACCATCGCTCATTTCCGTAGGCGCAAGCATCATAGCAACTCTGGTAAGTAGCCTGGGTGCACAACTTCCGCAGTTAATTCCGGTAGCGGTACAGATGATCCTGACTCTGGTTGAGTCGCTGATCAGTAATCTTCCGCAGTTAATAACTTCCGGATTACAGTTAATGGAAGGCTTGGCACAGGGAATTGCAAACGCGATTCCGCAGGTGGCAGCGAAAGCACCGGTTATCATCGGCAAGCTGGCATCTACGATTATCACGAATTTGCCGAAGATCATACAGACTGGTGTGAAGATTATCGCGCAGCTCGCAGTCGGACTGGTTCAGGGAATCCCGGCGTTACTTGGTAAGATTCCATCCATGATCAGCCAGATCAAAAATGCATTTACCAGTGTAAACTGGGGTAGTGTTGGTATGAATATCATTTCCGGAATTGCAAGTGGTATATCCAGTGCGGTAGGAAGCCTGATCAGCGCGGCAACATCTGCGGCAAGTAGCGCATTAGATGCAATCAAGTCAAAACTTGGTATTCATTCTCCATCGAGAGTATTCCGGGACCAGGTTGGTAAGATGATGGCTCTTGGTATGGGAATCGGATTTGAGAAGAATATTCCGGTCGGATCCATGAATGCCGGAGTACAAAAAGCAGTCCAGAGTCTGCAAAGAAGTGTGCAGCTTACAACATCCGTTAATCCGGATAAAACGGTAGGCGGAATAAAGAATAATCCGATCTTTAAGGATCAAGGATTTGATTACGACAGATTTGAACGTATCCAGAGGAAGATTGCAAAAGAAAATGGCAATAAGCCGGTATTCCTGGATACGAAACGTATAGACAGACCATTACCGAAAGGAGCAGTGCCACAGGTATGATTGTGTATTATGAAAATATGAATGGCGAAAAGCTGAATCTTTTGAAAGCTCCTTTTCGTACAACGAAGACTGACTGGTTCGATGCGGACTGGTCAGAGTCTTCGGACGGATATGAAAAAACAGTGACGATTGATGTATTTGGAAAGCGGGAAGAATTTCAGTCGAATATGGAGCAGCTATACCGGATCATTGCAGTTGATGCAGAAAATGATGCCTACGGGAAGCTGTACGTGAATGGTGCATATTTAAGATGCAGGGTGTTGAAGTCAGCGAAAGAAGGATGGAAGGGGTATGTGTATTCGGAAGTGGAGATCACCTTCCAGGCTCCGGAGCTTGTATGGGTAGTAGAAGCGACAAGACAGTTTTTTCCACAATTGGAAGAAACGGCAGCATCCGGAATCGACTTTCAGTATGACTATCCGTTTGATTTTGCCGGAGAAAAAAGAGGAATCGCAGCATGGGATGTTGATCACATCATTCCAAGCGAGTACCGGATGATCATTTACGGACCATGTGTAAATCCGAAGATTCTGATCAACGATTATCCTTATGAGTTTTTCGTAACGCTTGAAAGCAGGGAATATCTGATCATAGATAGCCAGAAAAGAACGATCCGAAGGTATTTGACGAATGGAACGGTACAAAATTTATTTAATCAGAGAGCACAGAAACAAACTGTTTTCGAGAGAATACCATCCGGGCTTTTAAATATTAACTGGTCCGGGGATTATGGATTTGACCTGACTTTATTTTTGAACAGGAGGGAGCCGCCGTGGTAAAGGACATAATTCTTGCAGATAGTGATGGAAGAGAACTGGGAGCGATTTTGGACTCAAATATCACAGTGGATACGAATGGCGAGTACGAATTCTCTGTACAGATTGCAAGGTCGAACTGGTATCCGGAGCTGACCTTTTCAAGTTATGTGTATATTACGGAGACGGAATATGGAGGCATTATCGGAGAGGTGCTGACAGATACAACGCTGGATTATGTGGAGCTGAAGGGAATCACATGGCGGGGAAGACTGCAGTATAAGGTGATCGAGCCGCCTGCCGGATCGGATTATAAAACAGTATCCGGAGAACTGAATCAGGTAATGAAAACACTGATCGAGCCGGAGTTTGATGGATTATTCAGAGTTTCATCAGAAGACACGGGTATATCTGTAAAGAATTTTCAATTTGACCGGTCTGCACATTACTGGAAGGTCTTACTAAAATGCTGAAAAGTGTCGGATACCGCCTGCAAATCCGACTGATCAAAGAACAGGACGAGCCATGTTATATTCTGATTGAAGCAGTTCCGATTACTGATTATTCTGCGCAGATTGAATTGTCACAGGACAGTCGACTGAATTTCACGATGGATGATAAACAAAATGGCGTAAATCATCTGGTCGTAACCGGAAAAGGGGAAATGCAGGAGAGGAACATATTCCATCTGTATGTGCAGAAAGATGGAAGCATTGGAAAGACGCAGTATTACAAAGGACTGAATGAGATCTCAGCAGTATACGAAAATACGAGCACAGAAACAGCAGAGCTGGAGAAAACGTCCGCGGAACAATTGCAGAAGCTGATGAATAAAAAGACATTTCAGATGGATGTTGCAAAGCTTGGAATCGAGGTTGGGATCGGAGATATTGTCGGTGGCAGGGATTACCTGACTGGGATGTATATGTCAAAACCTATCGAAAATATCATTTATGAGATTACGAATGATGTGGAATCAATTACTTATAAACTGGAAGGAGAAGATGAAGAATGAAAATTGTATCTGGAAGAACCGGATCACCACATGTGACTTCGCAGCAGTTCCGGCAGATGCTGGAGGGGATTATCGGGCAGGGGAGTTATATTATAACAAGTGGAGAGAATCTGAAACCGGAACTTAGCAGTAATAATCTGCTGAAAATCCGAAGTGGGATGATGGCGCATCACGGCTGTATATCTTGCGTGGACATTGGTACTTATGATGAGGTTACACTGACAAATGGTAGTCAGGGAATGAAAAGGATTGATCTTATTGTAAATCGGTATACCAGAAATGCAGAGACAGAGGTTGAAAACTGTAGTTGGAAGGTAATCCAGGGAAAACCGGTTGCAAGTAATCCGGCAGTGCCGGCATACACTTCGGGAAATTTGCAGAATGGAGATCTTGTGGATGAATGCCCGGCTTTTGAAGTGCATTATGATGGAATCAATGTTACAGAAGTGAAGAGTTTGTTGAGTGTGACGGATGGACTTTCTGGATTAAGTAGAAAATTGACAAATACGAATACGAATCTTGCAAAAGCCAACACTGTTTTAGAGAATAGGAAACCAATATTCATTGATTCAACGTCAACAGGAAGTGTTACATTTGACACAACCAATTTTTTAAAATCCGGCATTACGTATGCATTTGTTGTTGCAGTAAACTCGAACTTGAATAGTGGGACTTACGCGCAAGAAATCACTTGCAAGTTGAATGATGTTATAATTGGAAAAAACGGGAATTACTACACACTGACATCCATTTTTTCCGGAAAATGTTCCAAGGGTGATAGAATTCATATCACATCATACAAAAATGGTGGAAACTGGAGTGGTTGGGGTACTAGATGTATTTTTATTCCACTTTCTTAACACTACACACATATATAACAAAACTGGAAATAAAAGGTAGAATTTGCAGAGACTTGCTTATGACGAACTGATTGTATATGGAAAAGGAGCGAAAGAAAGGGCGGTGTACATCAATGAACGAACCAATATGTACCTGAAAGAATATCTGGAAAGCAGAAAAGATAATAATCCGGCACTATTTGTCGGAAGCAAGAAACCGAATAGCCGGCTGACGAAAACAGGAATTGAGGATATCATCCGGCGGATTGGAGAGAAGGCGGGCGTAGAAAATGCGCATCCGCATCGATTCCGGAGGACGGCTCTGACAAATGCATTGAACCGCGGAATGCCTCTGCAGGAGGCTATGATATTTGCGGGACACGCAAAGTCAGAGACAACCATGCGATATTGTACAGTGAATCAGGAAGGTGTACGGTATCATCACTTTAAATATTTAAGCGCATAAGTAAATAAACTTATTTATTTACACTCGGCATTGGTCGGGTGTTTTTGTTATGCGCTTTTATATATGTAACTTTATCAACCAGTTAAAGGAGGGATTCTGAACTAAGTAGCAATTTTAGTTCAGAATCCCTCTAAAAAGAAGAAAGGGGCAAACAGAAAAATGAAAATCACATTCAATGATGGTCAGGAACTGCAGATCCAGCAGGTCACTGAGCAGACGGATGGCGCACTTTTGATCAAGACCATTTCAGCATCCGAGGATCAGCTGAAGACTTTATTCTCTGATCCGACAACAACTAAGAGAATGTCTGTGAGCGAACGGGATGAAGATACCGTTGTGTATGAAAACTACACAAAGTTCGATGCAATCGTGAAGTACACAGCCGGCATCCTTGGTGTGCTGATGTACCGGGAAGGAGAAGATCCGGACAGCCGGATGGCAGCTCTGGAGGCACGACTTAAAGAAGCAGAAGAGAAAAATACGAACCTGCAGTCAAGAGTCGAAAAAGCGGAGGAGAAAAATGAAATGCTCGAAGGATGCATTTTGGAAATGTCTGAAACGGTATATCAGTAAAACGATAATTGTATTAACCATTTTATTTTTATTCATATTATTACAAATTTCAGGAGGAAAAGAAATGATGGCAATGTTATGGGCACAGCAGATTATGTTAGGAAAGAAAACTTATTCACAGGTACCGAGACTTTTAAAGGATAAGGTAAAAGAGGTCCTGATTGATTCCGGAGCAGAAGATCTGGTAACAGAAGACAAGCAGTAGAGGTGAAGCGTAGATGGCAGTAAAAACAGCTCAATATATATTCAATGGTCAGACATACAATCTGACCTATAATTCGACCTCCGGGAAATGGGAAGCTACGGTTACAGCTCCAAGTAAGTCGAGCTATAATCAGCCGGACCATGTTCTTGGCGGAACAGTAAAGGCTACAGATGAGGCTGGCAATACTACCACGGTAGATCAGAGTCATGCTACTCTCGGCGCATCACTTAAACTCCGTGTAAAAGAAAAGACAGCACCGACTATCACGATCACATCTCCGTCTGCAGGAGCTTATATCACAAATACAACTCCGACTATCGAATTCCAGGTAAAAGATGCGGATTCAGGGGTTAATGCAGGAACAATCGCAGTCACAGTTGATGGTACAGCCGTATCGACGGTAACAAAGACTGCTATTGACGGTGGATATAAGTGCACGTGCACATCACCGACGTTAAAAGATGGATCACATACGATTTCGGTCAAGACATCCGACAACGATGGTAATGCAGCTGCAGCTAAGACAGCAACATTTACAGTTGATACAGTGCCTCCGACACTGCAGATCACGGCTCCATCAAATGACCTTATAACCAACAAGAAGACGGTAACGGTAAGTGGTAAAACAGATGACGTATCATCTAAGCCAGTTACAGTAACGGTAAATGGAGCAACTGTAACGGTCGGAACAGACGGAACATTTACTAAGGATGTGACTCTTGCTGAGGGTGCAAACACCATCACAATCGTAGCTAAAGACAAAGCCGGAAAGACTACTACAGTCACACGTAAGGTTACTGTCGATACGTCAGCTCCGGTGATTAAGTCAATCACTCTTACTCCGAACCCAGTAGACTGCGGAAAAACATTCATTATCGCTGTTGAAATTACAGACTAGGCGGTGCGCCTATGGTAGTAAAGGTAAGCGGTAAGATAGATGGAAAAGAAGTAATATTTGAGAGAGCTGAAGGGGACCGGTGGAATGCCACGGTCCCTTATGATTTAGATGGAATGTATGTGGTGGAGCTGACGGCAGAAAATGATGCAGGCAATATTGCATACTGCACGAAGATGCTGTTGATCGTTGATCCAGCTACTCTATGCGTAAGACTTGTTCCGCTTGATTATATGGTGGAAGTTGTTCCGGAAGACTATAAGATTACAGTTATTCCGGAAGATTATGCTGTAGAGGCAGTTCCGGAGCAGTATCAAGTTATCGCAGAGCCAGATCCGCTCTTTGTGGAGGTAATTTATCCGATACACGGAAGGGGGGGGTGTTGTGAACAAAATTAGATTTATCCTGGGCGAAGACAAGCACGTTAAGCTATTGGTGCGAAGTCCTAACGATGAGCCATTTACGATTCTGACAGCATCTTATGAGCTGGCACGTTACACAGACATAGTGGTGCAAGGAGAGTGTGATATCAATGAGCATTATCTTGATTGCAAGATTGCTCCGAAAGAAAAAGGAACACATATATTGGAAGTGACTTATACGGTTGCGGATTCGATCAGGAAAGCAAGGATAGAAGTTGAGGTGGTTTAATGCTTAAAATTACAGATGTGAAATTAAGCAAAAATACGGTTGCGACCGGGGAAAAATTTACGATTTCTGTACAGATCCAGGAAACGGTTGATTATCCGTATGACTATCCATACGATTATCCGATATCTTATACCGGAGCAGCAAAGCCGGTAAATTCATGAAGAAAGAATGAGGAATATGAAAGTGGAACAGGCAAACTATATCAAAGCAATTTTTACGGCAGTATTTGCTTTCCTGTCAGCGCTTCTTGGAGTGCTTGCAGTGCCGGTGATCCTGCTGGTGGCATGTAATCTGATTGATTATGCTACCGGACTTATGGCAAGCAAATACAGAGCACAGGATATCAATTCCTATAAAAGTATCAGAGGAATTTTCAAAAAGGTATCTATGTGGCTGCTGGTAGTTGTGGGAGCGATTATTGATGAAATGCTTCTATATGCATCAACTTCAATTGGTTGGAAGTCACCGGTTACATTTCTGGTGGCGTGTGTCGTGGCAATGTGGCTGATCTGCAATGAGATTATCAGTATTTTAGAAAATATTCAGGACATGGGAGTGAATATCCCGGCATTTATGCAGCCGCTTGTGAAACACATCCGATCGCAGGTGGAAGATCAGGTGAAAGTAGATAATGATTCAGAGGGCGAATAGTCGCCCTCTTTTTGAAAGGAGAAACATTATGGCAATGAATGGAATTGATATTGCAAGTTACCAGGCAGGAATTGACCTCAGTGTGGTCCCGTGCGATTTTGTGATCGTAAAGGCAACAGAGGGAACAGGCTACGTGAATCCAGATTTCACAAGAGCTTACGCACAGGCTAAGAACGCCGGAAAGTGTCTCGGTATCTACCATTATGCGAATGGTGGAGATTACCAGAAAGAAGCAGATTACTTCCTTGATAGAATCGGAAAACGTGTAGGCGAAGCAATTCTCTGTCTTGACTGGGAGGGGAAGAGCAACCCGGCATTCGGTAGCTCGGATTTTGCATGGTGCAAGAGCTGGCTTGACTATGTATACCAGAAAACAGGCGTAAGACCTCTTTTGTATTGTTCGCAGTCTGTAGCCTATAAATTCAACAATATCGGAAACTATGGACTCTGGATTGCACAGTACGCAGACATGAACGCCACAGGCTATCAGGATAAGCCGTGGAATGAGGGAGCTTATACTTGTGTTATCCGGCAGTATAGCTCTTGTGGTAGATTGAATGGATGGGGCGGTAATCTCGATCTGGATAAATTCTACGGCGACAAGGACGCATGGAACAAGTATGCCGGAAAAGGAAACACAACCAAACCGGCAGAAACACCGAAACCGACAGTGAATACTCCGGGCGGATCCACGCTCGATCTGGTTGTTGGAGTCATGCAGGGCAAGTACGGTGATGGTGACAACCGCAAGAACGCCCTCGGAACACGGTATACGGAAGTGCAGAGCTTCATCGACCATATCTATTCTGCATCCGTAGATACACTGGTGAACGAAGTGAAAGCTGGTAAATATGGTAACGGTGACACAAGAAAGGTTGTTCTCGGTAGTCGTTACACAGAAGTCCAGAACAAGATCAACGCTGCGTTTGCCAGAAAATCAAATGAGCAGATCGCACAGGAAGTTCTTGCCGGTAAGTGGGGCAACGGAAACGACAGAAAGAATCGTCTTTCAGCTGCCGGATATGACTACAATACGATTCAGAATATCGTGAACGGTAAGTTAGGTGCTTCATCCGCACAGTATTACACTGTCCAGTCTGGAGATACGCTTTCCGGTATTGCAGCTGAATACGGCACGTCCTACCAGAAGGTTGCGCAGCTGAATGGAATCAGCAATCCGAATGTGATCTATGTAGGACAGAAGTTACGGGTAAAATAATAAATATTGTCTTGTACTAACTAAACTACCCCAAAACCAGTAACAAGAGTCAAATTAATTCCTTCATCCGCAAAATACCCATTTTCAATCGCAACGTATTGCGGGGCATAGAAGATAGAATGGGCGACTTCGTTCAGTGTCACAGAGACAGGAGAAGAATTGGTGTCATGATTGACTTGGGAAGTGACGGTTTCAGCTTTAGGATTCGTAGCATTATCATCGGCGGGTGCAGAGCTGCAGGCTGATAAAAGGCCGACAGTTATAGCAGAAACAAAAAGTAAGGATATAAATTTTTTTTTCATAAGTCCTCCTGGGTGGTATAACATTCTCATTTAAGATATGCAAAAAATGTGAAATTGGTGTTTTTATCTGATAGCCAATCGCTCTCCGCTGAAGATTTTGAAACTCCAGAACAACCTGCAACTAAAAGTATTTTATCATATAATTTATCCGAGTAATATGGCAGATAAATAATAGCAAAAGTATAAGCCATATGTTTCGCTTCGGTTAAGTCATTTGTCCTTTTTTCACCATAATATTTGCTCATAAGTGGCTGACTTCCATTACCTACGCCCTGCAATATCAGGTTGATGATCACCAGTGAAATATTAGGAGTCAGAGCAAGTCCGAAAGGAGCGAGTCCTGCTTTAAAAATTGATTTGTATAGAGAACCGAATTCACCAGCATTTGCACAAATTTCCAGTTTCTTTTTTACCACAAAATGCACAAGAACCGAAAACGGTTTGTTGATTAATTTGTCCCAAGAGAGTAAACTAAAACATAAGACATTTGGGGTGTGTGTATCTGAGAAAAACTGAAAAAAGATAAAATAATGGAGGTGCGGTTATGGGATTCTGGATTTTTATGCTTATAATGGATTTACTGATTCCGTTTACAATGATCGGCTTCGGAAAAATGTTTTTGAAAAAAGCACCGGATCAGATCAATTATGTGTTTGGTTACAGAACATCAATGTCAATGAAGAATCAGGACACCTGGGTATTTGCACATCATTATTGCGGAAAGATCTGGTATATCTGTGGACTTATTCTTTTGGTGGTATCTTTAATTGTGTTATTTCTGGTTATTGGAAAGTCTAATGATGCCATAGGAAATGTCGGGGGAATTCTGTGTGTATTTCAGATGATTCCACTGGTGGGTTCGATCATACCGACGGAGATTGCACTCAGGAAAAATTTTGATAAATATGGAAATAAAAGATAAATCAGGAGGATGCCATGAAAATAGCAGTATTTTTCCCAGGCATTGGTTATCATTGTGATAAGCCACTTTTGTACTATGCAAGAAAACTGGTTCAGGAATATGGATATGAAAAGATAGTCATGCAGGAGTATTCCTATAATGGTAAAAATATACGCGGCGATAAAAAGAAAATGCAAGAGGCATTTGAGTGCTTGTATGCGCAGGCAGAAAAGAAGCTTGAAAAAATTGCATTTGACGAGTACAGTGAAGTTTTATTTATTTCCAAAAGCGTAGGAACCATTATTGCATCCGCTTATGCTGAGAAATATAAGATAAAATGCTGCCAGATTTTGTATACCCCGCTTGAACAGACTTTTATGTTTGAACATGATGATGCAATTGCATTTATTGGAACTGCGGATCCGTGGAGCGATGTAAAAAAAGTAATTGCATGTTCAAAGAATCAGGCAGTTCCGATTTATGTGTATGAGGATGCCAATCATTCATTGGAAAAAGAAAATATTTTACAAAACATTGATATCCTGAAAAACGTAATGGAAAAGACACAGAAGTATTTGCGGTAGCTATTCCAGGAAAGCGAACCCATTTGCACTGGAGGTGTCGAATAAATCCCGTGCAATCCGGATAACGTCGTGTGCATAGGATGGAAGATATCCTCCATGGCGGTGTGCCACTGGAAAGGGGAGTTGAATAGGAAAAGCCTATTTTTTACCAGGAAGATCAGAAAAAACTGATAGAGTAAAAAAATCAGGTTGTGGAGGAGAAGATGAAATTAAGGAATATCCTGATTGTCGTAAAAGACATTGAAAGATCAAAGAAATTCTATCATGATCTGTTTGGTCTGGATATCATTCTGGACAATGATGGAAACGTTATTCTGACAGAAGGACTTGTTTTACAGGACGAAAAAGTCTGGAAGGATGTTACAGGAAAAGAAGTTGTCCCGGAGAATAATTCCTGTGAACTTTATTTTGAAGAGCGGAATATTGAAGCATTTACTGAAAAATTAGAAAAACTGTATCCGGAAACCAAATATGTCACCAGGCTGATGACGTACAGCTGGGGACAGAAAGTGATCCGTTTTTATGATCTGGACGGCAATCTGATTGAAGTCAGGACACCGATGCGGGGATAAAGAGAAAATAACATACATCAGGAGGACAACAAAATGGCAGCGGTACTTTTACGTGCAGCATCTCTGGCGTTTGTCATGGTTCTTGGAATTTTATTGAAAAAGACGGGAATCGTCGGCAATCCGGCAAGGGTACTCCGAAAGGTTGAAAAATAGAAAATTTACGAGGTGAGAGAAGATGGAGATAAAATCAGTTGCAGTTTTAGGTGCGGGAGCAGTAGGCTCTTATGTGATCTGGGGTCTTTCTGAAAAATCAGATATCCGGCTTGGAGTGATCGCTGAAGGAGAAAGAGCAGAACGTCTGAAAAAGAACGGATGTGCGATCAATGGCAAGACTTACCATCCGGAAGTGTGGACTCCAGATGAGGCACATGACGTGGATCTGATGGTGGTTGCTTTGAAATACGGTTCACTGGAAGGTGCTTTGGAGAGTATACAAAAAGCAACAGGCGAGCATACGGCGATCATGAGTCTGATGAACGGTATTGACAGCGAAGAGATCATTGGCAGAACAGTGGGAATGGAGCATGTGTTACCGGCACTGATCAAAGTGGCTTCACATAAAGAGGAAGACGGTTATCATTTTGATCCACCGACCACACTTGGAATCATTTTCGGAGAACCGTCCGCGCCGTTCGACAGCGAGCGGGTGAAAGCAGTGGAAGAGTTATTTGCAGATACCGGGATTCATTTCCGCTCCACAGAGTATATTCAGGAAGAGATCTGGTGCAAGTTCTGCCTGAATGTGTGCAGCAATCTGCCGCAGGCGATTCTGGGAGCAGGCGTTGGATGTTACCGTGACAGCGTGCACATGAAAGCAATCAGTGACGGATTAAAAAGAGAGCTGGAAGCAGTCGCACAGGCAAAAGGAATCGATATGAGCAAGACCGAAAGCTCGTCCGGACGTGGAAGTGCGGTTCCACCGTCAGCCAGATATTCCACCTTGCAGGATCTGGATGCCGGATGCCACACGGAAATCGATATGTTCTCCGGCGCGCTTGTTCGGATGGGAAAAGAGCTTGGAATCCCGATGCCGTATAATGAATACACCTATCATATGATCAAGGCGCTGGAAGAGAAAAACGATGGTAAATTTAATTATACCGGGAAGGAAGAACTGACCTGGTCAAAGTAGAAAATATAGAGCGGGTATGTTATGCTGAAATCAGCATAAATTAAAATGTGCGATTTCGGGACGAGATGTAAGATCAGATTCTTGTAAAAAGAACAACATAAAATGAAAAAAAGAAAGAGAGAGAAAGCATGAACGAATTATATGAAGCAATTGAAAAGAAAATCAAATCATCCGGATATCCGAGACTGATTTCCGGAGAGGATGTATACGATGATATTTGTGATCAGATTGAAGGAAAGGAAAATGGAGAATATATTTTACTTTCCAAATTTGATGATGATGTCGTGTTTGAATATCATATCACGATTCAGGATGATGATTTTAATCTTGGAATCCTGACTATGAAGACACCGGAAGGCATATTTGAAGTAGATTTTGATGAGGAATAGAAGATGAAGATTACCGTTTATCTTGGTGCAAATGAAGGAAATGTTTTCCGAACGTCTGGAATTTCTCTAGAATAATTTTTATTCTTATGGCGAATATGCCCTGGTTGGAACAAAGGGCTATTGCTATGAAGGAAAAGATACGATCGAACATTTTGAAAAGCTGCGCAGCCGGGAAATTGAGCGCCTGCGGGTTTCTTTGGAGATGGCGAAAAAGGCAGGATACCAGAAATTTACCGGGATGATTTTTGGAGAAAATGAGACAAAGGATGTTCTATGCTTTTTCATGTTATAGTAGTTACCAGCGTAAATATAAGGAACGGTTTCGGACAAAAAGAGCGAAACCGTTCCTTATTTGGTTGATAGAAGTCACTCACATTTCTCCGGATCAATTTTCGGCGGCCGATAATGATAGACTTCTTCGTAGGATTCCAGCTCAGCTCTGTTTGTGGGACCGACAGGGATCAGACCGGTGCAGTCCTGCGCAGATGCTGCATTAGACAGATAATCGTAGGAATCGATGATCTTCTGATTGGATTTTTTGCGGGATGAAATATCAGAATGTTTTTCTTTTTTCATGGGGACCTCCTTATTTGATATGGCACAGGCAGAAAAAAGTGAAAATCTTAAAAACTGCCGGCAGGATAAGATAAGTATGTGCTGATAGGTAGAAAGTATGTATGAAAAAAACGGTTTCTGTCTCATTTGGGTTTGAAAACTATGTGAGATAGAAAGAAAGCCGTCTGTTAAACGCATCAGGGCAAAAAAATACTTGCATTCTGAGTTTAAGAAGACCATAATAGCAAAGGGATTTTTTTGAAATTATTTGAAATCAGGAATGAAGTAAGAGAGAAGCAGAGGAAAAAGGGAGTTAAAAGAAAATGGAACAAAAGCATATGTTCACAAATAAAATGATTGCAGATCTTCTGATACCGGTCGTTCTGGAACAGCTTCTGAACTCCATCATGGGAACAGCGGACACAATGATGGTAAGCAATGTGGGATCTGCGGCGATTTCAGCAGTATCGCTGGTGGATTCGATCAATGTGCTGGTGATCCAGGCGTTTTCTGCGCTGGCGGCAGGAGGTGCGATCGTCTGTGCACAGTATATCGGACAGAAGAATGTGAAGCGGGCAAATGAATCCGCAAGGCAGGTGCTGTTTATTATTACGGCAATTTCGGTTGTGATCAGCCTGATTTGTCTTGTTTTCCAAAAGCCGATGCTGCGTCTGATCTTTGGATCAGTGGAGGCGGAGGTCATGCGTGCGTCGGAAATTTATTTCTTCTACACGGCACTGTCCTTTCCGTTTATCGCAGCTTATGATTCGGCAGCATCGATTTTCAGGGCACAGGATAATACGAAAGGTCCGATGCTCATTTCCATGATATCCAATGTGATGAACATTGCAGGAAATGCAATGCTGATCTGGGGATTTCATATGGGTGTTGCAGGGGCAGCACTTGCAACTCTGATTTCACGTGTTTTCTGTGCAGTTGTAGTTCTGGCCCAGCTGCGTCAGGACAGGCAGCCGATCGTGGTGCGTGATTATCTGAAAATCCGTCCAGATTTCCGGATGATCCGGAGAATTCTAAGTATCGGTATCCCGTCAGGGGTAGAGAACAGTATGTTCCAGCTTGGAAAGCTTGCGATTCAGTCCTCCGTATCAACGCTTGGCACAGTGGCAATCGCGGCACAGGCAATGACGAGTATTCTGGAAAATCTGAATGGAATTGCAGCAATCGGAGTTGGCGTTGGGTTGATGACGATTGTTGGACAGTGTATTGGGGCTGGCAGAAAAGATGAAGCGGTTTACTATATCAAAAAGCTTTGTATGATTGCGGAAGTGATTCTGATCATCAGCTGTCTGAGTGTATTTGTACTGACAAAACCGATCACGATCCTTGGTGGTATGGAAAAAGAAAGTGCGGATATGTGTATCCATATGACGATGTGGATCACGATTGTAAAGCCATTGGTATGGATTATGGCATTTATCCCGGGCTATGGTATGCGCGCAGCCGGGGATGTGAAATTTTCAATGCTCACATCTTGCACGACGATGTGGCTGTGCCGTTTTTGCCTCAGCGTATTTATGATCCGGGTAGTTGGTGTCGGAGCGATGGGCGTGTGGATCGGAATGTTTTCAGACTGGACACTCCGTGGGATTATTTTTTCGTGGAGATTTCATAGCAGAAAGTGGCTGAAGCATCAGGTGATTTAAAATTCTTACATAGATTTTACATGGCAGATCCTTTGGATTTTACATACCTTTGTTAAGATTCTGTTAAAGGTAAGGAATTTGGAAAGGAAGATGTAAAATGAGAAAGCTGTGGGATTTCTGGAAGAATAAAAAATATGGAAAAAAGAGTATGACAGGATGGTTTCTGCTGACGAATGCATTATTGTGTGGGGTTATAGGTGCAGCACTTTGGGGAGTTGTCAGTCTGGTGGCGTTAAAAGGAATATCCTGGCTGATCATATTTGCAGGATATGCGATTGTTTTCCCGGGATTCCTCGGAGGTGTACTTTTTGCAATGAATGCGGAAACAACGATGGATGAATTAGAGATAAAATAAACTGACAGAGAAGCGGAAATATCAGAAATGGTATTTCCGCTTTTTTCGATACAAATGATGAGAATTGCGAGAGTGCAAAGCACGTAGCAATCTGGTATCAAAGGGGTCAAAATACCTTTTGCCACAACATTAAATGATGTGAATGTCAAAAGTGAATTTTGATTCTTACATCATACAAATACAAATTTACAATTTTTACAGATTGTATAGAAAGAAAATACGGAAAAGACTGGTTATTATAGAGCTGATTTGGTAAAATAAAGACAATAATAAGAAGCAGGTGATGAAATATGGACAGTCAGAAGAAAGATCCGCTCTATAAAAGTTTTGGATACGCATTTGAAGGGATTGGTACCTGTATCAAAAAAGAGCGGAATATGAAGATTCACTGTGCGGCAGCGATTCTGGTAGTGATTGCCGGAGTGATATTGAAGATCTCATCGCTGGAATGGTGCATCTGCCTGACACTTTTTGGGCTTATCATGGCGCTAGAGCTGGTCAATACCGCAGTAGAAGCGGTGGTCGATCTGGTGACGGAAGAGCGGAAGCCACTTGCAAAGATTGCAAAAGATACAGCAGCAGGTGCGGTTCTGATTGCAGCAATTATGGCAGCGATCGCCGGGATTATTATTTTTCTGCCAAAGGGACTTACATTCCTTGGGTTTTAAAGCAGATTGAAATTGTGAAAGGAGATAGACGTTATGGGAAGTTTAGGAGATGGAGTTAAGAAAGTATTACTTGCAGGGATTGGTACAGCAGCAGTAACTGCAGAAAAGTCAAAAGAGGTTCTGGATAAGATGGCAGAACGTGGAGAAGCAGCTGTAGAACAGGGAAAAGTTCTGAATCAGGAACTTCGCCACAATATCAAGAAGACTGTAAAAGAAAATGTCAATGTTTCTGTTAAGACATCTTCACCGGAAGAACTGGACGAGCTGCTTGATAAGATGACACCGGAGCAGATTGAACAGCTCAAAGAAAGAATTTATGAGCGTGAAGCAGCAGTTTCTGAAGAAGAAACAGAAAAAGTAGAAGAAGCTGTAGAACAGGCAGGAGAGACGGCTGAAACTGTTGAAACAGAGACGGCAGAGGAAGCAGCAAAAGAAGTTGAAGCAATCGAATCTGGCAACGAGGGCATGAATGAGTAACAAAAACCAGCCAAAAGAGTCAAATAAATATGGTTCCAGACTGCGGGAGATGACAGCAGTCCTCAGAAAACATGGGATTACCGGTGGACTTACCCCGGAAAAGCTCCGGCTGATCCTGGAGGATCTGGGGCCGACTTATATTAAGCTTGGTCAGATCATGTCACTGCATTCCGACATTCTTCCGAAAAGCTATTGTGAAGAACTGATGCGGCTTCATTCCGAGGTGACACCGATGCCATTTGAACAGGTAGCAGAAGTGATCCGCAAGTCCTACGGTTATGAGTGGAACGAAGTGTTCCAGAGCATTGATGTGCATCCACTGGGATCGGCATCGATCGCACAGGTCCACCGGGCGGTTCTGAAGACTGGGGAAGATGTTGTCGTCAAAGTTCAGAGGCAGGGCATCTATAAGGTAATGTCCAGAGATATCAGTCTGCTCCACAAAGCGGCAAAGCTGGTCCCGCCAGGTACGATCAAGGACATGGTGGATATTAACATGGTTCTGGACGAGCTCTGGACTGTCACCCAGCAGGAGATGAATTTTCTTCTGGAGGCAGCCAGTATGGAAGAATTTGCCCAGCGCAATCAGGATGTGGCTTTTGTTACAACGCCTCGGCTCTATCGCGAATATACGACCAACCATGTGCTAGTGATGGAATATATTGATGGATTTGCAATCAACGATAAAGAAAATCTGCTGGCAAATGGCTATGATCTGAATGAGATTGGAACAAAACTTGTAGATAATTACATTCGCCAGGTTATGGAGGATGGTTTTTTTCATGCTGATCCGCATCCGGGCAATGTACGTATCCGTGATGGAAAGATTGTCTGGATCGATATGGGAATGATGGGAAGACTTACCGAGCGTGACCGGGAACAGATCAGCAATGCAGTCAAAGGTGTGGCAGAGAATGACATCGGTCTGATCCAGGAAGCGGTGATGGCACTTGGCGAGTTCCGCGGAAAGCCGGATCAGAGCAAGCTGTATGAAGATATCAATAATCTGATGGCAAAATATGGAACGATTGATATGGGTGATATCGATATTGCGGAAGTTATGCAGGATCTGATGGAAGTGATGAAGGAAAATAAAATTTCCATGCCTCATGGACTTACTATGCTTGCAAGAGGACTCGCCAATATGGAAGGTGTGCTTGCCGAGATCAGTCCGCAGATCAACATGGTTGAGATTGCGGCGGCACGGATGAAGGAGAGCTTTCTGACGAAGGAACAGTGGAAAAAAGAGATAAAGAATGATGCAAAAAGACTGTATCGTTCTCTTCACAAGGCAATGGATATTCCTTCCCTTGCAGCAGACATCCTGCAGGGGCATATGAAAGGACAGACCAGAGTCAATCTGGATCTTCATACTTCGGATGAGCTTTCCGGGTTGCTAAGGAGGTTGGTGCGGAATATTGTAATGGGGCTGTGGGTGATGGCACTTCTGATCAGTTCCAGCATTATCTGTACAACCAATATGCAGCCAAGGTTGTGGGGAATTCCGGCAATCGGTGCGTTTGGATATCTGATGGCATTTGCTATTGTAATGTATGTTTTTATCAAACATATCTTTTCAAAAAAATAAATAAACAGGGGGAAAAGAGATGCGGAAGGAGTTTTATACAGGGCATCTTTTTGATGTATATCGTTATTTTGGAGCGCATAAAGAGGGTGAAAATTTTATTTTCCGTGTGTTTGCGCCATCGGCAAAAGGAGTGTGCGTATTTGGAGAGTTCAGTAACTGGACAGAGATCCCGATGTATCAGGAGGGACAGAGCGGTGTATATGTGTCAGAGCCAATTCCGGCGAAGACTGGTCAGCTGTATAAGTACTGCATTTACACAGCAAATGGAGGAAGGGTAGAGCACTGTGATCCATATGGCTTCCAGATGGAATTAAGACCAGGAGATTGCTCAATCTTAACGGATCTTTATAGTTATAAATTTAAGGATGAAAAATGGATGAAGAACCGGACAGTCGGATTTGACAGTCCGGTCAATATCTACGAGATCCATGCAGGATCCTGGAGAAAAAAAGGAGAAGGGAAGACCGACTGGTATACTTATATTGAGCTTGCAAAGCTTCTGATTCCTTATGTAAAAAAGAATCATTATACTCATATTGAGATGATGCCGCTTTCCGAGCATCCTTTTGACGGATCCTGGGGATATCAGAATACCGGATTTTTTGCGCCGACCGCACGTTATGGAACACCGGATGAGCTGAAAAAATTTGTGGATGAGTGTCACCAGGCAGGAATTGGTGTGATCATGGATTTTGTTCCGGTACATTTTGCAGTCGATTATTATGGACTGAAAGAATTTGACGGAACCTGTCTGTATGAATATCCAAATGCGGCAGTAGGTGAAAGCGAATGGGGAAGCTGTAATTTCATGCATTCCAGAGGGGAAGTACGATGTTTCTTACAGTCGGCAGCAAATTACTGGCTGAGTGAGTTCCATTTTGACGGAATCCGTATGGATGCAGTCAGCCGTCTGATCTACTGGCAGGGTGACGAGGCCAGGGGTGTTAACGGAACGACACTGGATTTTCTGAAGGTGATGAACCAGGGACTAAAGTCCCTTCATCCGACAGCCATGCTGATCGCAGAAGATTCCACCAATTTTCCAGGTGTTACCAAACCGGTTGACCAGGGAGGACTTGGTTTTGATTACAAGTGGGATCTTGGCTTCATGCACGATACACTGGAATATTTTCAGAGTGCACCAGAATACAGAAGCAGAGATTATCATAAGCTGACATTCTCGATGATGTATTATTATAATGAGCATTTTTTGTTGGAATACTGTCATGACGAAGTGGTACATGGAAAGGCAACGATTCTCCAGAAGATGAACGGAGAATATGAGGATAAGTTCCCGCAGGCAAGAGCTATGTATCTGTATATGATGGCGCATCCTGGTAAGAAGCTGAATTTCATGGGAAATGAATTCGGTCAGCTTCGCGAGTGGGATGAAAGCCGCGAGCAGGACTGGGATATCCTAAAATATCCGCTCCATGATGCATTTCACTGTTATATGATCGAACTGAACCGTATCGGTCAGGAAAATGATGCATTCTGGCATGATTATGATCCGGAGAATTTCAAATGGCTGGACTGCCATCAGGAAGAACGCTGTATCTATGCGATCAAAAGAAAAGGAAAAAATAAGAACTTTATCGCGATATTCAACTTCTCAGACGAAGAACAGGAAGATTACGAACTGGATACCGAAGAAGAAGGAAAACTCAGTGTGATACTGGATACGGACTGGGATGAATATGGAGGAAATACAAAAAAGAAAAAGACATTGCCGGCAAAAGCAAAAAAAGGGACGCATGTGACGCTGGACCTGCCGCCGTTTTCGGGGATTTTGCTGATGAGTTAGGTGATGGGAAAGGGACGCCCGGGGCAGAACGATATTTCTGCTTTCGGGCGCGCTTTCGCTCCGCAAAAAACGCAGCGGTACTAAGTTCGGTGATACCGCAAGCGTTATCCCCTCACTAAGTGCCGGCGTTTTTTGAGGGCCCGCCAGCAGAATTATCGTTCTGCCCTGGGTTGTGCTATGACACCAGAACCGCATCGGCGAAGGGGGGAAGACGGCACCATACTAAGCGCACAAAAAACTAATACCAGGGGGGGACGGCATCCGCTGCGCATCGCCTGGATGTGGTGTCTGACGAGAAGTGGTGGCAATGGATTTGCAGAAGTACTGGAGGTATATTGATAAGGTATAAAGTTTACGTTCCTGAGCAACCTATCCCACTGAAATTAAAATAGTATTTTCCAAGTGCGGCAGCGAAGCGCCTCCGCACAACTTGTACTGGAGCGACAAACGCAAGCACCCATGCATTCGGAATGAACCCCATCGGAAACGTCGGTACTTAGTGAGAGGATGTCGTCAGACATCATCGAACTTAGTATCCGCTACGTTTGCGGACTAAGCGCGAGCGGGGGTGAATCCGAATCCATGGGTGCGTAACTTTGTCAACCACCTACAACTTACAAACTTCCCTGTCGTAAGTCATCAGCCCGTTTATTTCATCTTCGATGTCGGAGAGTTGTGTATATACTGCTCCGCACAATCCCTGTTCTTTGAGGGGGTCGATTTCTTCAGACATAAGTTTATGATAGGCTGCCTGGAATTCTTCCTGTGAAGAGCAGATTTTATATCCGTATGTCTTGCCGGAGCAGGTATGTCCTTTGACCTGGCAGGTGTAGCCTCCGTATTCGGAGATGACGAAAGCGCGGTCAGATGGAGTTACGAACTGCTTTGCAAAGTAGTTATGTTCACTTTTGAAATCTCCCTGCCGTCTGTCAAACCAGCCACTGGCGGAATCGATGAGCCGGGTGTCATCCAGTTCGCGGAATAAGGCAGTGAGCTTTTTTGAATCAAACTGTCCCCAGCCTTCATTGAAGATTACCCAGGTGCTGATGCATGGGAATGCTTTTAGGGCAGTGACAGTTTCTTTGCATTCACGGATGAATTCTTCTCTGCCATGTACATTTTTCCTGCCGAAGAGAGGATGAATCCGGTCACTGGTGTGAAGCTTGAATTTTGGAAAGAGTGCAGGCAGCCAGGTCATGAACGGAGCATTGTAGGTGCCACCGTTTACCATGTCCTGCCAGACGATCATTCCAAGGCGGTCGCAATGATAATACCATCTTGCAGTCTCGACTTTTACATGTTTACGGATCATGTTGAAGCCGAGATTTTTCATGGTCTGGATATCATAGATCAGCGCTTCATCAGATGGCGCAGTGTAAAGCCCGTCCGGCCAGTATCCCTGATCCAGGACTCCATTCAGAAAAAGTGGTTCATGGTTCAGGCAGAAGCGGGGAAGTCCTTTTTTATCCGGTTCGATGGTAAAGGTACGCATTGCAAAATAGCCGGTGACTTTATCTTCGCCTGCCTGTATCTCAATTGTATAAAGATAAGGATCATCAGGATTCCAGGGATGCATATTGTTGACGTCACAGTAGCAGGAGTAACAGCAAAGAGAGTCAGACTGATTGGTGCAGATCCCTTTGGAAATCAGGCGACCGTCCATGTCTCTGACGTGACAGACAACCGCTTCGGCATCGCTGCATCCGGAAATCGGATGATTTAAAAGAAGGGATACGTGTACCGTCTCTTTTTCATATAAAGGGGTGAGTTCCAGTTTTTTGACATAGACAGCCGGAACCCATTCCATCCATACTGTCTGCCAGATTCCACTCTGGGCGGTGTAGAACATTCCGCCACGCTTTAATTTCTGTTTTCCAACACTGTGATAAGAAGTGTCGGAACGGTCTTCAATGTGTACAGTCAGAGTGTTGCAACCCTCCTGCAGAGCATCTGTGATATCAGCAGAAAATGGAAGATATCCGCCGATATGTGAGACAACTACTTTTCCATTTACCAGAACTTTCGCATACTGATCGACTGCACCAAAATGCAAGATGCACCGGGATCCGTCGGAAGGAAGGCACTTGACTGACAGCAGACGCTCACAGAGCATTTTTTCGTGCGGCTTTAACTGGAAACCGGCACCGGAAAGAGGGGCTTCCGGAGAAAAAGGAACGAGAAGAGTTCCTTCTTTGGTTATGGTATTTTTTTCTGAAAGAACTGTGTAATTCCATTCTCCATTCAGGTTGATATATTGATCGCGGATCATTTGCGGACGTGGATATTCTTCCAGTATGTGCTGCGGATCAAGAGCTTTTCCCCAACGGGTAGTCAGTGTCTGATGGGAAGCTTTTCTGGGAAAGATCCGTACACTTGCAAGTGCTGCTAAAAGATTCATAAAAAAACCTCTTTCGTTAAATATTCTTATAGTCTATTGTACCATGTGACAACAAAAACACCGCACATTTTATAGAAATTTTAGAAATGAAAACAGTGGGGAAAAACGGATTGTAAAAAAGAAAGAATCAGTTTATCATAAGAATATAAGAAAAGATGAGCTGTGAGAACACAGACAAAGAGCAGGCAGGAGGAAATACCGATGAAAATAGTTTTAGATACACATGCACATACCATTGTCAGCGGACATGCATACAATACGATACGTGAGATGGCACAGATGGCGAAAGAGAAAGGACTGGAGGCATTTGCATTGACTGAACATGCACCGCAGATGCCGGGAACCTGTCATGAGTTCTATTTCCAGAATCTGCATATCGTACCGCGTGAAATGTACGGCGTGAGACTGTTCATGGGTGTGGAACTGAATATTATGAATGAAAAGGGAGAGGTTGACCTTCCGGAGAGCACACTTTGCCAGATGGATATTGCAATTGCAAGTATTCATGGACCTTGTTATAAAGGCGAGCGGACGGAAGAGGCAATCACGGCGGCATACCTTGCGGCAATGGAGAATCCGCTGATTCACATTATTGGACATCCGGATGACGGAAGATATCCGGTGGATTATGAACAGCTGGCCAAAAAAGCAAAAGAGACAGGGACCATTTTGGAGGTAAATAACGGTTCGTTAAGACCTGGCGGATTCCGCGTGGATACCAGGAAAAATGATTTAAAAATGCTGGAATACTGTAAGAAATACGAAGTTCCGGTTACGATGGGAAGCGACGCACACATGGATGTAGATCTTGCAGATTACAGTTATGCGCTTCCGGTGATCGAGGAGAGTCATTTTCCGGAAGAACTGATCGTTAATACTTCTGCAGAGCTTCTGAAATCATGTATTCGGTATAAACGGAATATGTGGAAACAGAAAAAAGTGAATTGTTAATACGTCACTTACGTTAAAAAAGCCTGGATGAAAGATAGAGAAAAGACTTGATATCTAGTTTTTAATACTATATAATATCTATATTGAGGTGAAAAAGAATGACGATAAATACGGAAGATTTATTAAACAGTATCCTGGAAAGTGTCGGCAGAATTGATTATATTCATCCGGTAGATATTCCGAATATAGATTTATATATGGATCAGGTAACAACTTTTATGGAGGAACAGCTCAGTTCGACGAAGCGTTATGAGGATGATAAGATCCTGACGAAAACGATGATCAATAATTATGCGAAAAACAATCTGCTTCCGCCTCCGAACAAGAAAAAGTATTCCAAAGAGCACCTTCTGGTTTTGATTTTTGTCTATTATTTTAAGAACCTGCTCTCGATCAAAGATATTGAGATCTTGTTAAAGCCACTGACAGACAAATATTTTGCTGTGAATTCGGAATTTGACATGGAAAGTATCTATGAAGAAGTCTGTAAGATGGAAAAAAGCAGGATCGGAGAGCTGCAGGATAGTATTCGTAAGGCGTATGAGACTGCTGAGCATTCTTTTGTATGTGTGGATGATGAAGAAAGAGAACAGCTTCAGAAGTTTGCCTTTATCTGTAATCTCAGTTTTGATGTGTATGTGAAAAAGCAACTGATTGAAAAAATGGTGGACGAACTTCCAAAGCCGGATAAGAAAAAATAAAAGCGTTAGCTTTTTTAAAAAGAATAAAAAAAGGAACGGATTTCAGATTTTGAAATTCGTTCCTTTTTACTATTATCTGTTTGGCAATAGCTGTTACTACCAACTCCTGCCGATGTCTGTAAAATTAAGATTCAGATTCTTCAGCCCCCGCCTGAAGTCTCTCAAATACCATATCGTATCCATCATTACCATAATTAAGAGAGCGGTTTACGCGGCTGATTGTTGCTGTGGAAGCACCAGTCTTTTCTGCAATCTCCAGGTATGTTTTCTGATCACGTAGCATCTTAGCTACTTCAAAACGCTGTGAAAGCGATAAAAGCTCATTGATCGTGCAGACATCTTCAAAGAATGTGTAGCATTCTTCTCTGCTTTTCAGACTGAGAACGGCATCAAATAAAGAATCGACCGCTTCTGTTCTGATTTTTCTACTCATTATATTATCCCTCCATGACAAATAATCAATAAGAGTGTGACATAAACTGCCCCACTCATTCATACAATGACATATTAGCACATTAAAATTTTAAAGTCCAGATATTTTGCAAAATTTTACAGATAAGAAAAAAGGAGCTGGATTTTTCTATTTTTACGACGAAAAATAGGGACGAGAGATTCTTTGACACCCTACTTTTTTTATAATATAATGATGCAATAGAGCCTCGAGAGAGGAGAAGAAAGAGGAACAAAAATATGAGTATTTATGATACATTAAATGACAGACAGCAGGAGGCCGTTTTCTATACAGAGGGCCCGCTTCTGATCCTTGCCGGAGCAGGATCCGGTAAGACACGTGTCCTTACACACAGGATTGCCTGGCTGATCGATCAGATAGGTGTGAACCCATGGAATATCCTGGCGATCACATTTACGAACAAGGCAGCCGGGGAGATGCGTGAGAGAGTGGATCAGATTGTTGGATTCGGTTCGGAGAGTATCTGGGTGAGCACCTTCCATTCAATGTGTGTGCGGATCCTGCGCAGATATATTGACCGGCTTGGGTATGATACAAATTTTACGATTTACGATGCAGATGATCAGAAGACACTGATCAAGGATGTGTGTAAATATTTGCAGATTGATACGAAAATGTTTAAGGAACGGTCGCTTCTTAGTGCGATTTCTTCTGCAAAAGATGAGCTTGTCACATCGGAAGAGATGACACTTCGTGCGGAAGGGGATTGGGCGAAAAAGAAGATTGCAGAGGTTTATACCGAGTATGAAAAGCAGCTGAAAGCTAACAATGCACTCGATTTTGACGATCTGCTTTTAAAGACGGTACAGCTTCTTCAGACACAGCCGGACGTGCTGGAGTATTATCAGGAAAGATTCCGTTATATCATGGTGGATGAGTATCAGGATACGAATACGGTACAGTTTAAGCTGGTAAGCCTTCTTGCCGGTAAGTATCAGAATCTGTGTGTAGTTGGTGATGACGACCAGTCGATCTACAAATTCAGGGGTGCGAATATCATGAATATCCTGAATTTTGAAAAAGAATATCCGAATGCGAAAGTGATCAAGCTGGAACAGAATTACCGTTCCACATCCACAATCCTGAACGCCGCAAATGAAGTGATCCGTCACAATACAGGACGAAAAGAGAAGTCGCTCTGGACCGAGAATGGTGAGGGTGAGAAGATTCAGTTCCGTCAGTTTGATTCTGCTTACGATGAGGCGGATTATATTGTCAGTGATATCAAAGACAAGGTGAACAGTGGAAAAAGAGAATATAAGGATTTCGCTATTTTATACAGAACCAATGCGCAGTCACGTATATTCGAGGAAAAGATGGTGGTATCCAATGTTCCGTATAAGATCGTTGGTGGAGTAAACTTCTATGCAAGACGCGAAATAAAGGATCTGCTGGCATATTTAAAAACAGTAGATAATGGAAAAGATGATCTGGCAGTACGGAGGATCATCAATGTACCGAAGAGGGGAATCGGACTGACAACCATCGGAAGGGTGCAGGATTATGCAACGGAACGGGAGATCAGTTTCTATGAAGCAATCCTGGCTGCAGGATCGGTTCCGGGAATCGGACGTGCGCTTGGCAAAATCGAATCCTTTGCAGCTCTGATTGAACATTTTAAAGCCGAAAGCGAACGCATGAGTGTAGCGGAATTGATGGATGAGATTATCGATGCAACTGGATATGTAGAAGAACTGCAGGCAGATTCTGATGAAGAAGCAGAAAGCCGTCTGGAAAATATTGAAGAGCTCCGGAATAAAATTGTTGCATACGAGGAGTCCTGTGAAGCAGAAGATGAAAAATCGACACTTTCCGGTTTTTTAGAGCAAGTGGCATTGGTTGCAGATATCGACAGTCTTGATGAGGAGACGGACTATGTGGTGCTGATGACTTTACATAGTGCGAAAGGCCTGGAATTTCCACACGTCTATCTCGCCGGCCTGGAAGATGGGATTTTCCCAAGCTATATGACGATCACGGCAGATGATCCGGCAGAATTGGAAGAAGAGAGAAGACTCTGCTATGTGGGAATTACCCGTGCAAAGGAGAATCTGACGCTGACCTGTGCAAGACGACGGATGGTACACGGTGAGACACAGTATAATAAGATGTCCAGATTCTTAAAAGAGATTCCGTTGAGTCTGCTTTCTACCGGTGCCCTGTTCAAAAAAGAGCAGACAGAGGAGGAACCAAAGGTATCTGCTTACCGTCAGGCAAAGCAGGCATTTGCGACAAAAGCGTTCGCAGCGACAAAGCCTGCACAGCAGTTTACTGTGACCAAGGGAAAAGGTCCGGGATATGATGTGGGGGACAGAGTGCGTCATATTAAGTTTGGGGAAGGTCTGGTGACACAGATCACAGAAGGCGGACGAGACTATGAAGTGACTGTGGACTTTGATACGGCGGGCACGAAGAAGATGTTTGCCATGTTTGCAAAACTGCAGAAAATTGACTAAAATTGCACTATGTGCCTAAGAAACACATTCTTTTTCGTAAAATCTGTGCAATATGGTGGAAATTATGCATGGATTTGTGGTATACTAGCTATAAACAATGAGTGAGCCGAAGCAGAGAGTGACGGCAGAAAGGGCGTGTATGGAGATGAACAGAATCGAAGAATTACTTGCAACAACGAAACTCAACGATATGATGCATAAGAAAGATGATGATCAGAAGACAACTGTTCTCTGGATTCTTGCAATTATCGGTGCGGTAGCAGCAGTTGCAGCAATTGCATATGCAGTATATTGTTTCTTTACTCCGGATTATCTGGAAGACTTTGAAGAAGATTTTGACGATGATTTCGACAATGATTTCTTCAGTGATGAAGATGAAGTACAGTAATATTAAGAAAGCAGCGAAGGCAGGAATTGTCAAAGATTCCTGCCTTTTCTATGTGAGGGTATATAGATAGATGAAAAAAGGACAGATATTAGAAGGATATATAGAAAGGGTAGATTTCCCGAATAAAGGATTTGCCGTGGTAGAGGACGAAGAAAAAAAAGTGATCGTGAAGAATACCGTTCCGGAACAAAAGGTGCGTTTCGCGGTGAATAAGATACGAAAAGGTCAGGCAGAGGGACGGCTTCTGGAAATTCTGGAGCATTCACCGGAAGAATGTCAGCCGGCATGTCCGCATTTTGGAGTCTGTGGCGGATGCACTTATCAGAATCTGCCGTATGAAAAGCAGGTGGAGATGAAGGAAGCACAGATCCATGCAATGATGGATGCGGCGGTTGATGGTGATTATATCTGGGAGGGTGTTAAAGAAAGCCCGGTCAGAGAGGCATATCGCAATAAAATGGAATTTTCTTTTGGAGACGAATATAAGGACGGACCTCTTGCACTTGGCATGCATAAAAGAGGCAGCTTTCACGATATTGTAAATGTTACAGAATGCAAGATTGTGGATGGGGATTTCAGACGAATTATAAAGGCTGTTCTGGAGTTTGCGACAGATACAGGTCTTCCGTATTATCACAGAATGCGCCATACTGGATTTTTCCGTCATCTTCTTGTGAGAAAGGCAGTTCGCACCGGAGAAATTCTGATTGATCTGGTAACAACATCAGAGGCACAGATAGATGAAGCCAGACTGGTGGAAAAGCTTACCGGTCTTTCTTATGATGGGAAGCTTGCCGGAATTCTTCATACAACCAACAACAGCCTTGCGGATGTGGTAAAAGATGAAGGAACCAAAATTTTATATGGACAGGATTATTTCTATGAGGAACTTCTGGGACTGAAGTTCAAGATCACACCATTTTCTTTCTTCCAGACTAATTCCCTTGGCGCGGAAGTGCTTTATGAGGCAGCAAGATCTTATATCGGTGAGACGAAAGATAAGGTAATCTTTGATCTCTACAGTGGAACCGGAACGATTGCACAGATCCTTGCACCAGTGGCAAAAAAAGTAGTAGGTGTGGAGATCGTTGAAGAGGCTGTAGAGGCTGCAAAAGAAAATGCTGCTTTAAATGGACTCGATAACTGTACCTTCTGGGCTGGAGATGTGTTGAAAGTAATCGATGATCTGGGTGAAGTACCGGATCTGATCGTATTGGATCCACCAAGAGACGGTGTGCATCCGAAAGCACTGGAAAAGATCATTGATTTTGGTGTGGAAAGAATGGTTTATATTGCCTGCAAGCCGACCAGCCTGGCAAGAGATCTGGAACTTCTGCAGGGAAGAGGATATCAGGTAGAACGGATTGGGTGTGTGGATCTTTTCCCGAGCACTTACCATATAGAGACGGTTGTTCTTTTGTCCCAACAAAAACCAGATGACACGATAGAGATCGACTTAGACTTAGATG
>ERZ773162.281-NODE-281-length-67661-cov-27.728367_pt1 | contig 67661 bp, 54 predicted proteins | sample MGYA00511113_ERZ773162 | MGnify/ENA primary metagenome ERZ773162 (study PRJEB29015, sample SAMEA2737807) | human gut metagenome | biome: human gut; feature: human-associated habitat; material: faeces | place: China | collected 2012 ... | reverse complement strand
AGGCGTAACAGAAATGTCCATTGATGTACATCTGCTGGATTGCCTGATTGGAAGCCGCATGAGTTGGCATAGAGCCATAAGCAGCTTTATAAGGATCATAGGAATCATCAAGGTTATGGGACTTTTTGAAAGCCTTTAGCTGCTTGATAATACGGTTGGCATATTTTGGGTTATTTTCTGTAACCCATGCTTCAATGCCAGAGGTATCAAAGATTGTCATGGAAGCAAGGGCAGGATCAAGACTTTGGCAGATCGGTTCGGTCAGATCAACAAGATGATCGAACATAGATTGTAAGTCCGATAAAAAATCCTGTTTGAAACGTGTAAATTTGGAACCATCCGGAACAACATCAAAACCGCAGAAATCACGCAGTTCCTGGGAAAATTTCAAAAATACGATCAGGAGTGTGTCCGTCGGGATTGAGAAAATACGCTGGATAAGAAGTGCCTTAAGCATTGGATAAAGCTGATGTTTGCGAGGTCTTCCGGTACTGGCGTAAAAATGAGAAATAAAAGAAACAGGAATAATTTCATCAAGGTCAATGGCTTCATCAAGAAGCGAAAGGAACTGATATTTGTCGTTGTCGAATTTATTTTGACAATCTTCAAAAATTTCTGCCAAAGTGAGCTGTTTATATGTTATCATGTAGGTATATCTCCTTTAGGTGGATTGGTTAATTAGTTTCTAGGCAATTCTATTTTACCATAAACCTTGAGGAGATATTTTATTTTAACAACAAAAAAATGCCGTATTTATGCGGCTTTTGGCGTTTCGCAAACGCCTAATGGTAATGAGAGTTGGAAAGGAGATATATTATATGGCTGCAATATATCTGGCACCGTTTTATCTGTTGGTGTGTGTATATATTCTGCTTCGCAGCCTGCACTGGTTTCAGGTATTGCATACGGTTTTTCGGAATGTGTGGGTGTGCAGGGGGATTGGACTTGTATATTTATTTGTAGTGTTTAGTATACTGATCGCATTTATGGCACCTGCGTCAGGATTCAGGAGATTTATGAAGCTTCTGAGTAATTACTGGCTCGGTGTTTTGATGTATACACTTATGACTCTGGGAATTGCGGATGGATTGAGACTGTTACTGAAATATCCTCTTAGAAATTTTGCCTTTCCGGGGAGAGAATTGCTTTTCAGCAATATGGGAACTGCTGTTGTGGGAGCTGTCTGTGCGGTGATCATTTCAACAGTCAGTATTTACGGAGTGCTCAGTGCCGGAAATATACATACAACGAAGTACAATATTTCTGTTGATAAAAAGGCAGGAAATATGAAGGAGTTAAATGTGGTTCTGGCCGCAGATCTTCATCTGGGATATAATATTGGATGCAAGCAGATGGAGCAGATGACAGAGAAGATCAATGAGCAGAAACCGGATCTGGTGGTAATGGCAGGAGATATTTTTGATAATGAATATGAGGCACTGGATGATCCGGAAAAACTGGCAAAGATATTGAGAGGGATCCGCTCAAAGTATGGTGTGTATGCATGTTACGGAAACCACGATATCCAGGAAAAGATTCTGGCGGGATTTACCTTTGGCAGTAAGGAAAAGAAAGAGAGTACCCCGGAGATGGATGAGTTTCTGGAGAAAGCGGGGATTACGCTTCTGAGAGATGAATATGTGCTCATCGATGATTCCTTTTATCTGTATGGCAGACCGGATTATGAGCGTCCCGGACGGGGGATTGATAAACGAAAGACTCCGCAGGAAATCACAGAGGGTATGGATGTGTCACTGCCAGTGTTGGTTATCGATCATGAGCCGAGAGAACTTCAGGAACTGGCGGATACAGGTGTGGACGTAGATTTCTGCGGACATACCCATGACGGACAGGTATTTCCGGGAAATATTGTGATCAGATTCTTCTGGGAAAATCCCTGTGGTTATCTGAAGAAAGGAAATATGCATAATATCGTTACATCCGGTGTAGGGCTTTTTGGACCAAATATGAGAGTTGGGACTAAAAGCGAAATTTGTGATGTCAGCATATGTTTTAACTGAATCAAGTAAGTCCCCGGCTTCAACTGCAAAAATCAATAAGCAGTTGAAGCCGGGGACTTGTCTGTTTAGTTATGTCTGATCTGATTTTATGCTCAGTCGAGAGCTTTCTCACTCATTTCTTCCAGAAGATCTTTTTTCAGATCCCAGAGTTTCTGAGAAAGGTCTACATATACTTTCTGAGGATTTACGAAACGTCTGGATTCATCCCAGAGAGTATTCTGCTCTTTCTGGCAGTATTCGCGAAGCTCCATAACAGATGGAGATTCATAGACCCGTTTACCTTCTCTGATGACAGGAACGAGAAGTTCGCGTACTTCATAGGTTCCGCCGAGAACTTTTGTCTTTTTCCAGGTATCGATTGGATCAAAGAGAACCATGTTCTGGTCTGCATCAAGCTTTTCATCAGCAAGGCAGATAAGATCTGCCCTGATTTTTCCGGTTTTCTTATTATAGAGACGATATACGGTTTTATTTCCAGGGTTGGTTACTTTCTCTGTGTTTTCGGAAAGCTTGATCTTAGGTGTAAATTCGGTACTGTCTGCATCTTTGACAGCAGCAAGTTTGTATACACCGCCGAATGCAGGATTATCGTTGGCGGTGATCAGTCGTGTTCCGACACCCCAGGAATTAATCTTGGCATCCTGAGCCTTCAGGCTCTCAATGAGATATTCGTCCAGATCGCTGGAAGCGGAAATAACTGCATCGTCAAATCCGGCAGCAGCAAGCATCTTATATGCTTCTTTGGAAAGGTAGGCAAGATCACCACTGTCGATACGGATACCGTATTTGGTAAGCGGAATACCTTCTTCGCGCATTTCCTCAAATACACGAATTGCATTTGGAACACCGGATTTCAGGACATCATAGGTATCTACCAGTAAGGTGCAGGCATTCGGATAAAGTTTGGCATAGGTTTTGAATGCGGTATATTCATCCGGGAAGCTCATGATCCAGCTGTGTGCGTGAGTTCCAAGGACCGGTACGTCGAACATTTTGCCTGTGAGAACACAGGAAGTACCGGCACATCCACCGATGATTGCGGCACGTGCGCCAAAGATACCTGCATCCGGTCCCTGGGCACGACGCAGACCAAATTCCATGATCGCATCACCCTTTGCAGCATAGCAAACGCGGGCTGCTTTGGTAGCAATGAGGCTCTGGTGATTGATGATATTCAGGATTGCTGTCTCTACAAGCTGAGCTTCCATGATAGGTGCTACAACTTTGACAAGCGGTTCTCTTGGGAAGACAACTGTTCCCTCAGGAATTGCATAGATATCACCTGTGAAACGGAAGTTGCTTAAATATTCAAGGAAGTCCTCTTCAAAAGTATTCAGGCTTCTGAGATATTCGATATCTTCATCTGTGAATTTAAGATTCTCAATATATTCAATCATCTGTTCCAGTCCGGCAGTGATGGCAAATGCACCTCCGCATGGATTGGTACGGTAAAACATATCGAAGATAACAGTCTGGTTTGTTGGGTTCTTAAAATAGCCCTGCATCATAGTAAGTTCATAAAGGTCTGTGAGCAGAGTAAGATTATTAGCTCTCATATATAGCTCTCCTTTTGGGTTCATAATAATATCTCGGGTGTAACTGTTTATCGCAATTTACAGATATCAGGCCAGGGCTGAATAGCTTTTGACCTCAGTATCATAATATATAGTCTGGAGAAATTATTATTAAGATTTCCTGCTGCTTTGATCTCTATAGCAAGTTTCTAGTGTGCCGACAAGTTGATTCTTGAAACAATCTTGCGTCAACCTGTCGGCACACCAGTTACGAGAATTGTTATATTTAAGAAAGAGTATATCAGAAGCAGCAATAAGTTTTTATTGATTATAGCATAATTTTTCCCGGAGTACATAAAAAAACTCCGGGAAATAGGCGGTATTTTCATGTTTTTGAAGAAAAATAAAAAAAATTAAAAAAATTTCAAAAAAGGGGTTGCATTTTTTGAAAGACTATTATATAATACCAATTGTCGCGAACGAAGTAGCGAAAACAAAACATAAAGGGCTATCGCCAAACGGTAAGGCAACGGACTCTGACTCCGTCAGTTCAAGGTTCGAATCCTTGTAGCCCTGCTACATGAGGCACCTCGGTATGAGGTGCTTTTTTGTGCTATAAGAGAAACTGAAATTTTTTGGAAGTGAAAGGTAAGATTAAGATGGAAAATTCGGGTAAAAAATATCAGATAGATACAGAAGAAAATAAAATGTTCTTAGGTGAATTGCAGAAAAATCTTTTAAATTTTGGAAAAGGATTTTTATCACCGGGAGGAAGTGCTTATTTCCTTGGGGATGATGGAACACCATGGAAAGACAGAAACAGAGAAACATGGATCACATGCCGTATGGTCCATGTATATAGTATGGGAATCATGCTTGGGGATAAAGAAAGTCCGGCACTGGTCCATGGTGCTGTACATGGATTACTGGAAGAACTGAAAGATCGTGAAAATGGAGGATGGTATCCGGGAATTACACCGGATAATAAATTCCTGCCAGATAAACAGTGTTATGCTCATGCATTTGTTCTTCTGGCTGCTTCTTCTGCTTTGCTGGCAGGAGAAAAAGATGCAGAAACTCTGCTTAAAGATGCATTGGAATTATTTGATAAACGGTTCTGGGATGAGAAACAGGGACTTACTTATGATACCTGGAATACAGAATTTACAGTTCTTGATGATTATCGCGGCCTTAACGCAAATATGCATACAGTAGAAGCGTTTCTGGCAGTAGCAGATGCAATAAAAGAAGAAAAGTACAGAATACGTGCAGGAAGAATTATAGATCATGTTATTGGATGGGCAAGCGCAAATGACTGGAGAATACCTGAACATTTTACAAAGGAATGGAAAGCTGATCTTGATTGCAATAAAGAATGTCCTGCTGATCGTTTTAAACCTTATGGAGCAACACCGGGCCATGGAATTGAGTGGGCCAGATTGATCGTGCAGTGGGCATATTCTTCTTATAAAGATACCCCTGATTCTGCAGAAGTATATTTAAAAGCTGCAGAGAAACTCTACAACAGAGCAGTTGAAGATTCCTGGAATGTGGATGGAAATCCTGGAATTGTGTATACGACTGACTGGGATGGAAAACCTGTTGTTCATGACAGAATGCATTGGACATTGGCAGAGGCAATCAATACATCAGCAGTCTTATGGCATATAACTCATAAGCAGAAATATGCAAAAGATTATGAAGAGTTTATGAGATACCTGGATGATAAGGTATTGGATCATAAAAATGGTTCCTGGTTTCATCAGTTAGATGAAAATAATAATGTGATAGGAACAGTATGGCCGGGAAAATCAGATGTATATCATGCTTTTCAGTCAACCTGGATCCCATATGGAACACCATATATATCAATTGCTTCAGATGTAAAACAGTATATGGAAGTATGCCATCAATAAAGTAAGTGTTTATTTGTACCCGGCGTACAAGATTTCTGTAAAATGCAGCCAGAACCTGACGGAACAAGGTTCTGGCTGCATTTTACCTCAGGATGATAAAAAGAATGATGTGGGTAACTATTTTTTAATCTCCGGCTGGAATTCTTTTACATCTTTGGCAATCTCGCCGCTTAACAGGAGCATGCAGATCAGGTTCGGGATAGCCATCAGTGCGTTGGCGATATCGGAGAAGTTCCATACCAGAGCTCCGGGACCACCGGAAACCATGGCTGTGGCAACACCGACGATATTTCCGGTACCGATGGTGGCTGCCAGTGAGGTTGTCAGTGCGGAAAAAGGGGATACATCTCCCTGTCCGCGGCTCTTGGTGCGGGCTTCCTTGCTGAGTGTGCTTTTCAGTGCATAGCCAAGGTTACGCCATGTAAGAAATCTGGTGCGCACAGTCAGGAAGATACCGGTTCCGACCAACAGGATCAGCATCACCGGTCCCCAGACAAAGTCATCAATTCTGGTAACAATTTCTTTATAAAATACTTCGAAGATTTACAGAGCTGAATATCCGTAGCTGCTGACAATGGCATCGATTTTCTGCTGCCTCTGACACATTGGACATTTTGTAGATGAATAGGAATGATAGTCCGGTATATCTTTGGCGTTAAAAATAGAATATACAGGGAGAGAAGCCACGCTGTCTACGCTGCTGAATATGGCTGCGATACCTCTGATAGTGCCTCCGTAATACAGAATGCTCTCGATTGCTTTGGACAAAGTAGAGCCTGTGGTAATCGAACCATTGAGGATCAGTACATTTTTGCCCTTGATCATTGGCTGAAAATTATCACGGAAGATAATCTGTCCGGAATTGCTGGATTCAGGAGTAATCACGTAGATCGTCTGATGAGCATTCAGGGAAAAAATGCCGGCTTTGGTAAGTTCTTCAGAAAGATATGCGCCAATTACTTCCAGTCCGTCCATACAGACAATGGTATCAACAGGAGTAGATACTTCATAATTAGCAGCCAGTTCGTGAGCAATATTCTGTGCTTCGGCAGTTCTGGATTTCATAGTTGTAAGATCCAGATAGTGAGTGATATGTGACTGAGATGTGACGAAATGTCCGGGAATTACCTTCAGCTGAATGCGGCTGTCACCACGGGCGTAGATTTTTGTCATGTTTTCCAGATTCATAAGAATACCTCCCTCGTTGAAAAAAAACGTGTAACTGTTCAGTAGCTTTGCGGTTAGCAGACCATTGAACAGTTATAAATCAGTACACTAGAGTGTGTCTGAAAAATCATTCCCGCAATCTGCACGCCCCACTTTGCGGGATATTTCACCCGAATTCAGTTGCCGTAGCCCGCTACGGCGCCCTCATCCGGGCAAAATATACCACAAATTGTGACGCACATTTTGCAGAAAGCCTTTTTCAGACACGCTCTAATCTTGTAAAACATTGTAGCATTGTTTTGCCGAAAAATAAATAATATTGTACAAAATCAATAAAAAAATATGCGATATGTATGAAGATTGTTAATAAAATACCAAAAAACATATAACGATGATCCCCTGGTGCGTTGATGGAAGTATTATTTACGAGGGTTGCTATAGATTGGTTGTGAGTTATGGAGAATGGAATAAACAGTGATGGGTGTGGAAATGGGAAACAGAAGAGAATATTCTATAGAAGTAATATATGTGAAATGATATAATGATTTTCAGTCTATTATTGACTGTCAGAAAAAGAGAAAAGATGAGATAAAAAATGTATACAGCAGAACGAATAGAAGAATTGGATGAAAATAGGAGCCTGATAAAAGTGACAGATTAACAGCCTGATATTTTGACTGCGAAAAGTGAATAATCATAAGAAAATCTTAAGAATTTGTCCCTTTCATATTAAGAAGCTTCGATTATTCTAATATCAGAAATACAAAATAAGAAGCCGGGGTGTCTGTACATGAGAGATTTCAGACTGGCATTTCGGATGATGAGGGAGGTGTATAAAGTGGCGAATATTCTTGTCTGTGATGACGATAAAGACATTGTAGAGGCAATCGGTATTTATCTGGAGCAGGAAGGGTATACGGTCATAAAAGCCTATGACGGTGTGGAGGCGATTAACGTATTGCGCAGTCAGCCGGTGGATCTGCTGATCATAGATATTATGATGCCGAAGCTGGATGGCATCCGGGCTACTTTGAAGATAAGGGAAGAGAATCCTCTTCCGATCATTATTCTTTCTGCAAAATCAGAAGATGCAGATAAGATCCTTGGATTAAATGTAGGGGCAGATGATTATGTAACCAAGCCCTTTAATCCCCTGGAACTGGTGGCAAGGGTGAAATCACAGCTTCGAAGATATACAAGGCTGGGAGCAGCAATACCTGTGGAGAATGCTCATATCTACGAGACAGGAGGTCTGAGCATAAACGATGACCTGAAGGAAGTCAGGGTAGACGGTGATGTGGTGAAGCTGACACCCATTGAGTACAATATCCTGCTTCTGCTGATGAAGAATCAGGGAAGGGTATTTTCCATTAATCAGATTTACGAAAACATCTGGAATGAGGAAGCAGTTGCTGCAGATAATACGGTGGCAGTGCATATCCGGCATATCAGAGAAAAAATTGAGATTAATCCAAGGGAGCCAAGATACCTGAAGGTTGTGTGGGGACTTGGATATAAAATTGAAAAAATTTAACCGAATCAAGTAGCGAAGCGGATGATTTTATCCGCTTGACCTAAATCAAGTAACGGAGCGAATGCAAAGGAAAGGGACAAAATTATGAAGGGAAAAGGATACAGGAGCAATGTTGCCAAGGCGGTCTGGATCGTGATCGTACATCTGGCGGCTGTGGCAGCTGTGATATGTGCAGCATTTTTTGTAATGATTTATCAGACGGGAATCCGTCTGGATGACAGAGGGAAAAGTTACATTCAGTCAGAGGGATTCAGGGAGCGTCTGAATTCCAGAGGTACGGATATTCTGGAAAGTCTGTCAGCAAAAGAGGATATAAATTACCTTACAAACGCAGGTTCATCGGCAGTGATCGATCTGGCAGAATTTAAGGAAAAGGAAATCAACCGTGATTCGTTGAGTGAGCTTTCTTTTAAGAATACATCTGGCGTGGCATATTCTGTAAAAGATCTGCTGGAGTGGGCGCAGGACTGGACCGGAGTTGGAGAGGGATATGATGATGTAAGCCTTGACGATGCAGGGCAGTTTATCCAGTGTAAGGCCTCGGATGGCAGCAGTTATTATTTTTCCTTAAGTGATTTTAAGAAACTGGTGACAGATGGAACATTAAAGGTTGATTACGATCAGGATATCATGGAAGAGTATGATGATTCCTATGAGACAAAATTTGCAGAAAAAACAGAAAATCAGAAAATAGATGCTGCCATTGAACTGGGCTACTGGAGCGATTCGGATAGCCGAAGTCTGGGAAGTATTACAGATAAAGAACATAATACAGAATATCCGGAGTTTTATTTCTGTGAGATAGAGGAATTTACAGAGAAATTCAAGCCTCAGGGTGCGGAAAGTCTTCCGGATGCAGTCAATTCCAGTACGGAATGGAATGGAAAACTTGAGGATGCCTATAATGAGCTGGCCAAGGTCCTGGACTGTATCAGAGCTGTTCAGGATGATATAAATGTCAGTGACTGTGCCATATCACTTACGTCTGTATACCATACGTCCGGAGACTATGAGGAAGGGAGTACCAATCTCACATATCTTTTCGCAGATAAAGAGAAAAAGACAATCTATACAAACAGAAAAGCATACAGCAGCTATTCACAGCTGGAGCAGAACCTTGAGACAATATTTAAAGAAAAAGCATATGCAGTTGTTTACCCGGAATTAAGTAAGTGTGTGACAAATATTCCGGATGCAGATCTGCAGGTGTGGAATCATACCATTGATCAGAGTTTTGACACAAAGGATTTTGTGTTTGCAGTTTCGGTTGATACGAAATTTTCTGTGGCAGATTCCATGGCTGATGAGGCAGAGAATTATGAGACATATTCAAAGCTTATGTTTCCGATGCTGGCAGGAGCGGTCTTCGGAAGTGTGCTCTGGCTGATCGGTATGGTGTGGCTGACTGTGACTGCAGGAAGGAAACCGAAGGATGAAGAAATCCATCTGAACGGATTTGACAGATGGTATACAGAAATTGCGGCAGGAACAGTAATCGGTATATGGCTGGCAGGAACGATCATATCGGGAACTTTGATCGCCAACTCATCATTGGGTTACAGTCATGCGGTGGTGACAGTGATTGTTACCTGTCTCATATGTGGAACTTATACAATGGCATGGTTTCTGATCGGATATCTCAGTCTGATAAGAAGAATAAAAGCAGGTACCTTATGGAAAAACAGTCTGATTAGAAAAGTTCTGAAATGGATTGGAAAATGCAGTGGGAAGCTTGTCGATTTTGCCAGAGCTTTTTCCAGAAATACAGCAGAAAAAATAAAAGTTCTGCTTGTGGGAGGAGCATTTTTATTCTTGCAGTTCCTGATCATTGGTTGCGGATTCACAGGCGCAGGAGTATTCCTGATAATATTACTGATTGTAGATGCGGCTGCTGTGATTTTTATCATCAGAAAAGCGGATGGGTTGGATCTTATTATGGATGGTCTGAAGAAAATAAGCGATGGAGAACTGCAATATAAGATCAAAACAGATACACTTACAGGAAAACAGAAGGTGATGGCAGAATATATTAACAATATTGGCAGTGGTCTGGATGCTGCTGTGGAGAACAGCCTGAAAAAGGAAAGAATGCAGACAGAACTGATCACAAATGTTTCTCATGATCTGAAAACACCTCTGACTTCCATTATTAATTATGTAGATCTGATGAAACGGGAAAATCCGACAGATCCGAAAATACAGGAATATCTACGCATCCTGGATGAGAAATCCCAGAGACTGAAGGTGCTCACAGAGGATGTGGTAGAGGCATCCAAGGCAAGCACCGGAAACATTAAGCTGGAGATGAATGATATTGATTTTGTGGAAATGGTGCAGCAGGTGATCGGAGAATTTGAAGAGAAATTCCAGGAGAAGAACCTGACTATGATGGTACATTTCACAGACGAACCGTCCATTATCTACGCAGACGGTCAGAGAATGTGGCGTGTTCTGGAAAACGTATTCGGCAATGTTGTGAAGTATGCAATGGAAGGCACCAGAGTTTATGCAGAAATCAGCAACAGAAATAAAAAAGTAACTTTTTCTCTGAAAAATATTTCAGCACAGCCCTTGAATATCTCTGCGGATGAACTGACAGAACGGTTTATTAGAGGAGATGTGGCGAGAAATACAGAAGGAAGCGGACTGGGACTCTCTATCGCAAAGAGCCTGACAGAGCTGCAGGGAGGTGAGTTTAAGCTGTATCTGGATGGGGATTTGTTTAAGGTAATGATCACATTTGTAGCAAAGAATTATAGTAAATGATATAACGTAGAATAAAGATTTACTCATAAAGATCATTGATTTATACTTGGAAATAGTAGCTACGAGTAAAAAAAGCAACAGTTTATGGAAGTTGTTTTAAAATTTTAAAAGAATATAAAGGGATTTCGAAGAGTCTGTAATGGGCTTTTCGGAATCTTTTTTGCGTTACATGGTAATTTCAGAGAAAACAGGATTATTTTTCACAACAAGATAAGAAATGTTCAAGGCAAGATTATTAATCGACCCAAATCCCCTTTTTGAGTAGTATGTAATCAAGAAATATTTCTGGAGAACAAATAAAAAATTCAATAGAAAAAAGGAGATTACTATTATGAGCTTAAACAAAATGAGAGACATTCTGAACGAAAACAAACCATCCGTAAACACAAGAATCTGGAGCGCATGGCCAACAGTTGTAGAAGCAGCTGCATCAACAGGAAACTTTGATTACTTTGAATTCCTTGCAGAGTATGCACCATTCTCCTTCCAGGATCTTGAGAACTTTGTAAGAGCATGCGAACTTCACGGAGCGGGTTCCATGATCAAAGTAGATTTCCAGAACAGAGCATATGTAGCACAGAAAGCTGCAGCAGTAGGATTCCAGGCAATCCTTTTCACAGATCATGAAACACCGGATCAGGTAAGAGAAACATTAAAGCTGATTACTCCGAAAACACCGGAATATGACGGGAAATTCGGATATCCAAACGCAAGATGGATCGGCTATCATCCGGAATTAAAACAGATGGATTATGCTGCAATGAACGGAAGTCTTGTAAAAGCTTTCATGATCGAGAAGAAAGAAGCAATGGATAACATCGAAGAAATCTGCTCTATCCCGGGTGTAGATATGGTACAGTTCGGACCTTCCGATTACTGCATGAGTCGTGGATGGAACTGCGCAGACTACAAAGAAGATATCAAAGAAGCACACGAAAAAATGATCAAAGTAGCTCTGGAGCATGGCGTACAGCCAAGAGTTGAGATTGCTACTCTTGAGGAAGCTGAGTACTACAAAAATCTCGGCGTAAAACATTTCTGCATCTTGGATCAGATGGATATCCTCATGGCAGCATGGAACGGAACCTGCGGCGATGTTAAGAAAATGGCGGACAGCATCAAATAATTTTTATACAGACGGAGGCAGGATATGAAAATTGTTGTATTAGACGGATATACAGAGAACCCCGGTGATTTAAGCTGGGCTCCTCTGGAAAAATACGGTGAACTTACAGTATACGACAGAACATCCTATGTAGATTCTCCTCTGATTGCAGAAAGAATCGGGGATGCAGAAATCGTCATCATCAATAAAACACCAATCACAAAAGAAACGATTGATAAATGCCCGAACATCAAACTCATTGCAGTTCTGGCGACAGGATACAACGTAGTTGATTACAACTATGCAAAAGAAAAAGGAATTCCGGTTGCAAACGTACCGACTTACGGAACACAGATCGTTGGTCAGTATGCAGTAGGACTTTTGATGGAAATCTGCTCTCATTACGGACATCATGCACAGACAGTTGCAGAAGGTAAATGGGAAAACAATGCAGACTGGTGCTACTGGGACTACCCGATGATCGAACTCTATGGAAAAACAGCCGGAATCATTGGCCTTGGAAGAATCGGACAGGCAACGGCGAAGATCTTAAATTCCATGGATATGAAAGTGATCGCTTACGATGCATATGAAAGTGAAGCAGGAAAGAAACTTGCTGAGTATGTAGATCTGGATACACTTTTCGCACAGTCAGATGTAATTTTCCTTCACTGCCCGCTCTTCCCGGAAACAGAAGGAATCATCAATAAAGAAAACATCGCAAAGATGAAGGACGGAGTCATCCTCATCAACAACAGCCGTGGCCAGCTCGTTGTAGAGCAGGATCTGGCAGACGCATTAAACAGCGGAAAAGTTTATGCAGCAGGACTGGATGTAGTTTCCACAGAACCGATTAAGGGAGACAATCCTTTACTCAAAGCAAAGAACTGCTTTATCACACCACATATTTCCTGGGCAGCGCAGGCGTCCAGACAGAGAATCATGGATATCACAGCAGACAATCTGAAAGCATTTGTCGAAGGAAATCCAGTAAACATTGTGAATAAATAAAAAGATACGAAAGGAGTAATCACGATGGAACTCTTAATTGGACTTGATATAGGAACAACTGCTCTGAAGGTAGCGTGCTTTGATAAGAAAGGTACACTTCTGGCAGTATCCACACAGGAGTATGATCTGATTACTCCACAGACAAATTATGTAGAAGAAGAACCTGAGGTATACTGGAAGGCTTTTCTGGATGGAATCAAAGACCTGAAAAGCCAGTATCCCATCAGTAAAACTGATAAGATCGCACTGGCAATGTCAGCACAGGGAGAAACGCTTTTATTCCTGGACAAAGCTGGCAAGTCCCTGAGAAATGCCATCGTATGGATGGATAACAGGGCAGAGGAAGAAGCCAGGGAACTGGAAGGCAAATTCGGAAACGGTACCTGCTACAAGGTGACTGGACAGGTAAGCTTTGAACCCTGCTGGCCTGCATCCAAAATCCTGTGGGTCAAAAAAAATGAACCACAAATTTTCCAAAAAACAGATAAATTCCTCTTGATTGAAGATTACTTCATCTACAGACTCACAGGAAAATTTGCCACAGAACCATCCCTGGTCTGCTCTTCCACCTACTGGGATATCATCAACAGAAAATATTGGCAGGAAATGCTGGACTATCTGGAAATCCGGGAAGAACAGCTTGCACCGGTAGTAGAATCCGGAAATGTAATCGGAAAAATCCTGCCGAAAGTAACAGAAGAACTGGGACTTGGAGAAGATATTACTATCTGTACAGGAGCACTGGATCAGGCAGCCGGAGCTATCGGTGCAGGAAATATCCGCGAGGGAATGTTCTCCGAAACAATCGGTGCAGCACTTGCAGTGTGTGTACCTGTATCCAGACCAGTATTTGATCCTGCCGGAAAAATGCCACTATTCTGTTTCCCGCTGGAAGGAATGTATATGATCCATACCTTTACAAACGGGGGAATGACTCAGAGATGGTTCAGAGATAAATTCTGTAATGTAGAAATGATGGCAGAAGAACTGGGATGTGGAAATGCTTATGACATGATCAGTAAACAGGTAGAAAAAGTACCTGCTGGCTGTGATGGTCTGGTAATGCTGCCGCATTTATCAGGATCTATGGCACCGGACAGCAATGCAAAGGCAAAAGGTGTTTATTTCGGATTTACCTTACAGCACACAAAAGCACACTTCATGAGAGCAATTTATGAATCTCTCGGATACATATTAAAAAGAAATATTGATTCCCTTGCAGATATGGGAATTTATGTAAAAGAAATCCGTTCCTTAGGGGGCGGTTCCAAGAGTAAGATCTGGAATCAGATCAAGGCAGATATTAACCAGGTAACTCTGGAAACCGTAAAATCTGTAGAAGCAGCTTCTCTGGGAGCTGCAATCCTGGCAGGAAAAGCAATCGGAATTTTTGACAGTACTGAGAATGCAGTTGACAGCATGGTAGAAGTAAAAGACCGTACAGAACCTTGCCCGGAAAAGAAAGATGTATATGAAGCTGGTTATCAGATGTATCAGAAATTATTTAAGGACCTTACCGAATGCTTCGAATTAACCAGATAATATCGTCAGAGCAACCAGATAAAAACAAGATAAGAAATATGAATTTATTGGATAAACCTGAAGTTTATAAAGTAATGCCCTTGAATTAGCCAAATACAGGGAAACGAATACTGAAACCAATGATAAGGAGACGAAAATGATGTTAGAGAAGATTATTATCATGCTTACACATAATGACAAAACAGTACCGGATGCAATTGAAATTTTTGAAGAAAATAAGGATCTTCCAATTCAGTACTGGGGATTTAAGGATGTAGGAATGGAACCTGCAAAGATGAAAGTTCTCTGTGACAAGATGCATGAAGCAGGAAAGACTGCTTTCCTTGAAGTTGTATCTTATTCCGAAGAAGAGTGCATGCGCGGTGCCAAACTTGCAGTAGACTGTGGCTTCGACTATCTTCTTGGAACTCTTTACTATGACAGTGTTGCAGCATATATCAAAGAACATGGTCTGAAATACTGCCCATTTGCAGGAAAAGTTTCTCAGAGCCCAAGTATTCTGGAAGGAACAGTAGAAGAAATGCTTGCTCAGGAAGCTAAATTTGCAGAAAACGGTGTATATGGAACAGACCTTCTTGGATATCGTTATGTAGACGGTGATCCAAACGTTCTGGCAGCAGAATACATCAAAAATGCAAAACGTCCGGTATGTCTCGCAGGAAGCATCGGATCAGAAGAACGTATGAAACTTGTAAAAGAAATGAATCCGTGGACATTCACAATGGGAAGTGCTTTATTTACAAAGAACTTCGTAAAAGACGGATCATTCCGTGACAATCTGAAATATGTTGTTGATTTTCTTAAAACACTCTAATTAAAACAAAACAGGCAGATGATACTGTCTGCCTGATATAAAAACTGCTAAATATTGCAGGAAAAGGAGGACCGTACAGATGAAAGTGATCAGGCAATGTGAAGCAAATGTAGAGCTGGACGGACCGGAGGTTGTCAGAACATATCTGGAAACCGGTAAGATTACTTTTGGCTCTTCTACATTACTTCCGGGACAGACCGGAGGAATTGATTCGGGACACCCGCAATCTCACGAAGTCTTTTTCGTGAGCCGTGGACATGTAATCATGCGTAACACAAATACTATGAAATGTTTTGAGCTGAATGAGGGAGATATTATCCTTGTAGAGGAAGGCGAACCTCATGAGCTTACCAATATTGGAATGGAGTCGGCAGTTATTACATGGAGCTGCGCACCGAGTCATATAAAATAATCTGTAACTGTTCAGTGAATCCACAGTTATGAGCCAGAATCTGTTGAAGACCGCCCTCGGAAATGAGATTCTGATAGCTTCATACAAAAATCTCGTCGATCAGTGATTTATTGAATAGCTGCAAAACACCAAGTCATAAAAACAAAGACCGGGAGTTTGCCGGTCTTATAAAAGATAAAACGTGATATGCACTGCGAAAAAAGCAGTGGAACAGGAGGAAAATATGAATCAGCCAAGAGTTGGACTTGTAGGAGTAACCTGCAAATATGAAAGCGGCGGACAGCGAGCAGAAGAACTGCTGGCAGGAATTAAGGGTGCGTTGAAAAAGAAAAATCTGGATGTTGTATGTGCGGAAAAAGTAGCATGGGATTCCGCAGATGCCATTGATGTATGTAAACAGTTCAAAAAAGAAAATCTGGATGCACTGGTAATCGTCGAAGTAACCTGGACACTGGATTCCATGCAGTATCTCTTTATTAATGAACTCAAACTTCCTACTGTATTCTGGGCAGTTCCGTACACAGAGACATTCTCTATTGGATTTGTACAGCATTTCGGCTCTATCCTGAAAGCACAGGGGTATGAATACGATTATGTATATGGTCTTCCGGAAAATGAATCACTCTCTGAAAAGGTTAAAACAGTTGCAGAAGCAGGACAGATCATCAAAGCAGTGAAAGGAATGCGTCTTGCACTTGTTGGACCACGTCAGACTTGGCGTGTGGCAGGATCTCAGGATATGTCTTCAGAAGAATGGGAGTTCTCACGTAAATTTGGCGTAACTCTGGTTCACGTAGAGATGAGCGAGATCACAGAAATTTCTGATGCTATCAGTGATGAGGCAGCAGAAGAGAAACTGTCCTGTCTTGAAAAGAGAACAGGTAAAGTTCTGGCAGACAAAGAGACTATGCTGCATATGGCAAAAACTTATATGGCAACAAAAGAAATCATTAATAAATATTCCCTGGATGCACTTGCAGCAGAATGTTATCCGATGTATAGTGGTCTCATGAATATCACTTCTTCCTGGCTGGCAGATGAAGGAGTGATCGTAGATACAGAAGGCGATATCGGTCATACCATGGTTATGTATATGCTGAACATGGCTGCCAAAGGCGGCGCATGTGCACTGGGTGAAGTGGGCAGCATGGACGATGTAAACAATATTCTTGCATTGGCTCATGAAGGAAGCACAGCACATTCCCTTGCAGCATCCCTGGATCAGGTACAGATTTCTCCAAGTGGTGATAAAGGCTGCTTTGTAGGTCTGCCTCTGAAACCTATGTCAGATGTGACTGTATCCAGCATTGTAGGAAGTAAAGGACAGTATAAACTTCTGGTAGAAAAAGCAGATACAGTAGAGGCGACTCATGAAGAATGGGTGGAAGGCGGAGAAAAACTTCTGGTTAAGCTTCATGTTGCAAAGAAAGCAAGCTCTGTAGTAGATGATCTTATGGAAAAGGGAATGGATCACCATCTGCTTGTAAAAGAAGGCGACCATACTGCGGTTATGGGAGCAGTATGCAAGTATATGGGAATTGAGAAAGTTACGCTGTAATTTTTTTGAACTGAATGATTTTAACGTTTTTACGGGATATGACTGGTAAGATCTGTTTGCCGGTCATATCCCTTTTTTCTTTTGTAATATCAGAAAATGACAAGATATGAAATGTCGAAATCAAGATAAATAATAGAAATGAAAAAAGAACCGACGTATAATAAGCCTATCAAAAAACAACAGAACCGGTTCGAGAAAAGTAAAGGAGAAGATGAACGATGATGAAAATTTTAGTTTCTGAATGGGTACCTGAAGAGTGCCTGAAACCATATGAGGGTGAGTTTGAGTTTACAGTACCAAGCCGTGAAAAACGTGCATTTACTTATGAAGAAGCATACAATATGATCGAAGACTATGATGGATATTTTATTCTGGATAATGATGGGGATAAGAAGATCATTGATAAAGCAAAGAACCTTAAAGTAATCGCAAACTTTGGTGTAGGTTACAATAATATTGACTGGAAATATGCAACAGAGGTTGGTCTTCCGGTAGTAAATACACCTACAACTGTAACTGAATCTACAGCAGAGCATGCAACAGCACTGATCATTTCCACCATGAGAGGCGTGGCAAGATATGACAGAGAGATCAGAAGAGGTGAATGGAATTCCCCGAACTTTTCAGATATTGACTGTGAAGTATATGGAAGAACACTTGGAATCATGGGATTCGGACGCATCGGAAAAAGAGTATGCCGTAAAGCACAGGGACTTGGAATGAATGTTATCTATTATGATAAATTCCGTGCACCGAAGGAAGTAGAAGAAGAATTTGGCGTTACCTATATGGAATTTGATGATGTTGTTAAGAACAGTGATTGCATCACTTTACATATGCCTTATATCCCAGAAAATCATCACATCTTCAATGCTGAAACATTTAAGATGATGAAAAATAGTGCATATCTGGTTAATGCGGCAAGAGGACCGATTGTAGATGAAAAAGCTCTGGCAGAAGCACTGAAGAATAAAGAAATCAAAGGCGCTGGCCTTGATGTATTCGAGGATGAACCAAACGTAAGCCCGGAATTATTGGAACTTGAAAATGTAACACTTACTCCTCATATTGCAAGCTGTACACTGAAAGCGCGTATGGATATGTGTGCAGAAGCATTAAGCGGAATCACAGGTGTTTTAAAAGGTGAAAAACCATATAATGTTGTAAATCCTGAAACTCTGAAATAAAGCACATAAAATAAAAAAATTCCCATAATATGCCGGTTCGCAAAACAAGACATAATTATGGGAATTGTATTAGATACCCAATAATTGTAGCATAAGATAAAGATAAGTACAATGGGTATCTCAAAAATAAGAAAGAACGGGAGGACTGGAATATGTTAACAGGACCTTTGTTGATCGTTGTATTCGTGATATCCATTGTATTTTTGTTGGTAACGATCATAAAATTTAATATGAATGCATTTGTTTCATTACTGCTGACTTCTATCCTGACAGCTTTACTGGTACGAATGCCTGTAGAAGATATCAGCAGTACGATTACTTCCGGATTTTCAAGTACGGTAGGCGGTATTGGAATTGTTACCGGACTTGGGGTAATGTTGGGAATGTTTCTTTTTGAATCAGGTGGAATCGTTTCTATTGCAAACGCTATTATCAAAAAATTTGGTGTGAAAAAATCACCGATTGCACTCGCATTATCTGCTTTCGTTACTGGAATTCCAGTATTCGGTGATATTGTTGACATTCTGTTTGCACCTATGGTAAGAACATTGTCTTATAAAACAGGCATTGCTCGTATGACTTTTGTGGCAGCAGTTGCGGTTTCAGGGTCGATTGCGGCGTCAGCAATCATTCCTACGCCACCTCCTTTAGCTGTAAGTGAAATCCTGGGGCTGAACATTGGTGTATTCTTTGTATATTCCCTTTTTGTCAGCTGTTTTGGAATGCTTTTCGGTGGAATTATCTGGGGACGTTATCTTGACAAACAGGAAAAGAAAGCTGGAACACAGCGTGTACTTGAAGCAGCGGATAAGGAAGAACTGGCAGCACTTGAAGCAAATAATGAAGACGGAATTTCTTTTGGAAAATCAATATCAATGATTATCCTTCCGATTGTTATCATTGTTGTATGTAGCTTCTCATCAAGTGCATTTGCAGAAGGCACTACTGTCAGAATATGGCTTGATTTTATTGGTGATAAAAATGTAGCCATGCTGATCGGTGTTTTTTATGCGGTGATTGTTTCCAAACCATATTTAAAGAAATCCGCAGCTGATGTTATGATTGAAGCAGCAGATCAGGTTGGTCTGGTTCTGCTTATCACAGGAGCTGGCGGCTCTTTTGGTGAAATTATTCAGACGACAGGAATCGGAGATTATCTTGCACAGGTATTTTCCACATTTAATATTCCAATCCTTCTGATGTGCTTTGTATTATCACAGCTCATCAGATGCGCACAGGGTTCTACAACAGTTGCGCTTATGACAACTGCATCCATTATGACATCAACAATTGCATCCGGTGCAGTTTCTCCTGTACTTGCAGCGATTGCAATCTGTGCCGGTGGTGTAGGTCTTTCCCTTCCGAATGACTCAGGATTCTGGTCAATTGGAAGATTTAATCGAATTACAATACCTGAAACATTCAAAGCATGGACTACTGGTGGATTTATTGCCGGGGTTGTTATGTTCCTTGTAACATGTGTATTATCGTTGTTCCAGGGTGTACTGCCAGGACTTTAAAATCAGCAGGACAGGCTTTGGATCATTCGAAAAAAGGAGTGAATATTTCTTATGAAATCTGTATATGTAGATTTAAGTCATGTGAATTGTATTAAAAATTTTGCAAATATTGTTTCTAGATATGATGGTGCTTTTGACCTGATCCAGGGACGCTATCGTGTTGATGCGAAGTCAATCGTGGGAATTTTCAGTCTTGATCTTTCAAAGCCTATTGAACTGCAGATAGAGAATGAAAGTGATGATCTTCTCAGAGAATTAGGAAGATTTCTTGTAGATGACAAAGATCTGAGGTGGTAAGTATGAGTACTTTATACGTATCTGATCTGGATGGAACGCTTTTTAATAAAAAGAAAGCGATTTCAGAAAAATCAGCAGAGATTTTAAATAAATGTCTGGATAAAGGAATGCAGTTTGCTGTTGCAACAGCACGTATGCCATATGGCTGCGATACAAGACTGGTAGCACTTCATATGAAAACGCCTGGAATTGTAACGAATGGAGTTTTTCTTTATGACTTTGAAGCAAAAAAGATTATTTCTTCAGAGAAAATAGAAAGTACTGCAGCACAGGAAGTGCTGCAGATATTCAAAAAACACGGGGGTTCCTGTTTCCTGTATATGCTTGAAGAAGGAAAAATCAGTATTTATTATGACCAGGAAGAAATGAAAAGCCAGACACAGTATTACAGTGAACGTGCACTGCAGGCTTGTCGAAAAGTGAAAATGGTAACGTCACTTGTTGATCAGGCAGAAGGCGGAGAATGTGTATATCTGGCATATACCGGCGAGAAAGAAGCACTGGAATCTGTATGCAGAGATTTAGACCATGTAAAAGGAGTCAAATATTCTTTTTATCTGAATATTTACAATGGACTGTACTGTCTGGAGATTTTTGGAGAGAGTGCAAGTAAAAGAAATGCCCTGCTGAGACTGAAAGAGTATACAGGCTGCGATAAGATCGTAGTATTCGGAGATAATCTTAATGATATTTCGATGATTGAAATTGCAGATGAAAGTTATGCTCCGGCAAATGCACTTCCAGAGGTCAAAGAAATGGTAAATGGTGTTCTGGAAGATTGTGATCATGATGGAGTGGCACTGTTTCTGGAAAGCAGGATTCTAAATTAGAAATTAAATAGGTATAAACCAGATGAAGAAAAAATGCGTCAATGCTTTATAAAAAAATAAAACATTGGCGCAAATTTTTTATTGCTTTTTATATTCAGCAGGATTGTAACCGGTGTACTTTTTGAATGTTTTATAGAAGTAGCTGTAATTATTAAATCCTGCCATTTCTGCAGCACGGGTAATCGGAATATCGCTTTTCAGATAGTTGACCGCCTGAGAAATTCTTTTTTCTATAATGTAGTTATTGAGTGTATAGTTAGTAACTTTTTTAAAAATTCTGCAGATGTAGTATTCGCTGTAATTTACCTGCTGTGCAAGTGTTTCAAGTGATAGATCATCTGCAAGATGCTGATTGATATATTCGACCAGAGACGCAACAAGAGATACATGACGGGAGTCTTTATCATTATGATAAATGCCGTCAAAGCAGTCGCTGTACAGGTAAGATGCAATCTGATGCAGCAGGGCTTTTTCGTACATATCCTGTCCATGAGTAGGTTTTTGCTCCATATATTCATGAAGGATACGAAGATATTTGTCCAGGCATTTTCCTTCAACATGAAAAATAGGATAATGCTGATTGCTTGTTGTAAAAATATCCAGAAGATTGGAGTTTACGGTATTAAATGATAATAGAAGATTAGGATCAATGCTGATGCTGAATCGTTCATAGTAGGTATTTTTGTTATATTTTAATGTATGTGGATCGAACATATTGATCAGTACGATATCACCGCGTTTCATAAGATATTCCTGTCTGTTGATTGTAAAAATCCCTGCATTGCCGAGATAGATTACAATTTCATAAAAGTCGTGATAATGGAGCTCCGTTTTCATTTCATTTTGCGGTGTACGGAATAAACAATCGTAGTCTCCTTTATAGATAGATGAACGTGAAAGAAATTTTGCTTCCATAGGCAATACCTCTCTTTTTTAATGAATTAAGAATGGTTGTTGCATTTCCTCTGACAGTTACAGTTTATATAAAGATAAAATGAAAGTCAATGTAATCGCAAGATAAGAAATATATTGAACAAGATACAACATGGTATTGCCATAAGTATTGTTTATAATAAATTTTAACAGAAAGAGATGGAAATACGGAAATTTTACTGAATTTACTGGAGAGGAGCAAGGTGGTACAATTGGATAAATATATGTCATTAGTAGGGAAAAACATTGTAATTATGGGAGCCGGACAGGGAATCGGACTGGCAGTGGCGAGACTTTTTGTAAAGTACGGAGGCAGAGTGGCTATGATTGATCATAGTGGACGTTCTTTTCAAAAAGCAGAGGAAATCGGAGAGAATGCTATTGCTTTTAAGTGTGATGTTTCTGAAGAAGTGCAAGTAAAGAAAACTGTAAATGGTATCCTGAAAGAATTTAGAACGATTGATATTCTGGTAAATAATGCAGCTGTTATTGTACGAAAAAATATAGTGGATACAACAGCTGAAGAATGGGATCATGCCATGAATGTAGGCGTCAGAGGAACATTCCTTTTTTCAAAGTATATTCTTCCTGTTATGATCAGGCAGAAAAAAGGAAATATCATTAATACTGCATCAAACTGTGCGGTAAGTGCAACGCCAGGAGCGGCGTCCTATAATGCAGTAAAAGGGGCAGTGGCCTCGCTTACAAGAGCTATGGCAGTGGATCATGCAGAGGATAATATCAGAGTTAATTGTGTATGTCCCGGTGATGTGATTACACCAATGCTGATAAATGAAGGAATTCAGACAGGCAAGATTACCACAGGAAACCCTCAGACAGTGGAAGAAATAAATGCCTGGAATGCATTTATCAAAGAATGTGGAAGTCACAGACCAATGGGGAGAATTTCAACGCCGGAAGAAATTGCGTATACATATCTTTATCTTGCGACGGATATGAGTGGGTATGCAACAGGAAGCAGTGTTATAGTTGATGGTGGAAGAGTCTGCTGATCAGAAGTTATAAAGAATAAAAGGAGGATTGCTTATATGCTGAATTTCGAAGAACAGAAAAAAAGGGTACTTTCAGGTCTTATGTATAATGATCTTACACCGGAACTGGTTGAGGCAAGAAGGGTAGCGGTAGAGTTGACAAACGAGTATAATGCTTCTTATGGACAGCCGCCGGAAGTGCGTGAGCCTCTTCTGCGTAAGATTCTTGGAGAGATGGGGGAGGATGTATTTTTTGAGCCGTCTTTCAGATGTGAGTTTGGTTATAATATCAAGATAGGAAATCATTTCTATGCAAACTTTGATTGTGTAATGCTTGATCCGGGCGGAATCGAGATTGGAGATAATGTTCTGTTTGGTCCGAGGGTAAGCATTTATACAGCGAGACATGCATTTGATGCAAAAGAGAGAGGTGCAGGAGCCTGCTTTGCAAAGAAGGTGAAAATTGGAAATAATGTATGGGTTGGTGGTGGAGTCCACATGGATCATGGAATTACAATTGGTGATAATACAGTAATAGGTGCGGGAAGTGTGATCACGAGAGATATTCCGGCAAACGTAGTAGCCGCAGGTGCACCGTGCAGAGTAATCAGAGAGATTACAGAGGCAGATAAGTCGGATTATTTTAATGTTCTGGAAACTTTATATGATGGAGGAAAATAAAAGATGAAAGCAGTAATAGCAATTGATTCCTTTAAGGGAAGCCTAAGCTCTATGGAAGCCGGAAAGGCAGCTGCAGAGGGAATCTGGCGTGTAGATAAAGATGCTAAAATTGCCATAAGGCCACTGGCAGATGGCGGAGAGGGAACTGTAGAGGCTTTGACCGGTGGAATGAATGGTGTGATTCAGACAGTTACAGTTACAGGACCTCTTGGAGAACCGGTAAAGTGCGAGTATGGAATTATTGAGAACAGTCATACAGCTGTTATTGAAATGTCAGGCGCTGCCGGAATTACTCTTGTTCCTGCTGAGAAAAGAAATCCGTTGTATACGACGACCTATGGAGTAGGAGAAGTTATTAAGGATGCCATTGCCAAAGGCTGCAGACGTTTTATCGTAGGAATCGGAGGAAGTGCGACCAATGATGGCGGAATCGGAATGCTTCAGGCATTGGGATATGGATTCCTGGATAAAGATGGAAACAATGTTCCTTTCGGGGCGAGAGGACTGGAAGTTCTGGATCAGATTACAGATCAGAATGTTCTTCCTGAACTGTCTGAATGTGAATTTAAGATTGCTTGCGATGTGACAAATATTTTATGTGGAGAAAATGGATGTAGTGCAGTGTATGGACCGCAGAAAGGCGCAGATACAGAAATGATTCAGAGTATGGATCAATGGCTTGGCGCGTATGCATCACTTGCTGGAGAACTCTATGAAAAGGCAGTCCCGAATCAGCCGGGAACCGGTGCAGCAGGTGGAATGGGATTTGCATTTCTGACATTTACAAATGCGGTTCTGGAGTCTGGAATCAGCATCGTTCTGGAAGAAACAGAACTGGAAAAATACATCCGAGATGCGGATATTGTAATTACAGGAGAGGGCAGACTGGATGGACAGACTGCTATGGGAAAAGCACCCGTAGGAGTTGCAAGTCTGGCGAAAAAATATTGTATTCCGGTTATTGCATTTGCAGGTGGTGTTACCAGAGATGCAGTAGCATGTAATGAAAAAGGAATTGATGCATTTTTTCCGGTTGTTCGTGGCGTGAGTACATTGGAAGAAGCTATGAAACCAGAAACTGCAAAAGTAAATGTAACTGACACAGTAGAGCAGGTTTTTCGCCTCATTTATAATTGCAGAAGATGAAAAGTTACGGTTTTATTTACTGAATCAAGGAATGGTTTTATAGAATTGATTGGAATATAATGTTATAATGAAGTTGACAGAGAAATGATATATAACTGGATAAATTCTATAAAATTAAACAGTAAAGGAGCGGATTTAAATGAAGAAAAATTTAGGAGCAGCACCTATGATATTTCCACAGCCGGTGCTTATTCTTGCAACCTATGACGAAAATGGAACAGCAAATGCTATGAATGCAGCATGGGGTGGTATTGTCGGTAATGATAAGATTATTATAGAACTTGCTAGCCATAAAACTACAGATAATATTATGAATCGCAAGGCATTTACGGTAAGTATAGGAGATAAGGAACATATGCTTGCCTGCGATTATGTAGGAATTGTGTCTGGAAATAAAGTACCGGATAAGATGGAAAAAGCAGGGTTTACTACGACAAAAAGTGAGTTTGTTGACGCACCTGTTATTAATGAACTTCCAGTTGCACTTGAATGTGAACTGATTAAGGTGCTGGAAGGCAGTATGTATTTTGCCAAAATTGTAAATATTGTTGCAGATGAAAGTGTTCTTTCTGATGAAGGAAAAATTACATTAAGCAAGTTTTTCCCGATCACATATGATCCTTCAGAGCATGGCTATTATGTTTTGGGTGAACGTGTCGGTAATGCGTTTAAAGACGGAGCTAAATTAAAATAAAAATTTTCTGATAAAAAATACTTATCGGATCAGAGAATGGTTTGCTAGAATCGATATGGATATGATGTTATAATAGTGCCTGGGGTTTTGTACCCCCAGGTAATTTTTTTATAAAGATATACGGGACTTAATGGAATAATACAAGTAGTAAAGCCAATTGAAAATATTCCATTGACAAACTCAATTTAATACAAAACATTTGACTATATGAGGAGGAGATAAGACATGAAATATGATTTTATATCAATCATAGACAGACACAATATGGATGCCATAGCAGTAGACGGCTTAGGGGTTGGAGAAATGAGTCCTGCGAAACCGAAGGAAGGATTTGACGTTATTCCAATGTGGGTAGCAGATATGAATTTCCTTACAGTACCGACGATTCCTGAGGCGATCATTGAACGTGCGAAACATCCGGCATATGGATATTTTGCGCCGAGAGAAGAATATTTCCAGTCTATCATTGACTGGCAGATGAAGAGAAATGGTGTGGCAGGACTGACCAAAGAACATATAGGTTATGAAAATGGTGTGCTGGGATGTGTGATTTCAGCATTAACTGCTTTTGCAGCACCGGGGGATGCGGTACTGTTACATAGTCCCACTTATATCGGCTTTACCGGATGTATTGGAAACAATGGATTTAAAATGGTTCACAGTCCATTAAAGAAAGATGAGAATGGAATCTGGAGAATGGATTTCGAAGATATGGATGCGAAGATCAAAGCCAATAATATTCATGTGGCAGTATTTTGCAGTCCTCATAATCCATGCGGACGAGTATGGGAGAAGTGGGAAATCGAGAAAGCAATGGAAGTTTACAAGGCAAATGACTGTGTTGTAATCTCTGATGAAATCTGGTCAGATCTGATTCTGGATGGCTATAAACATATACCGACGCAGTCTGTAAGTGAGGATGCCAGAAACAGAACAATCGCAGTTTATGCACCAAGCAAGACTTTTAATCTGGCAGGTCTGGTTGGCAGTTATCACATTATTTATAATAAGTATCTCCGGGACAGAGTTGTGGCAAAGAGCAGTAAGCCACATTATAATGAGATGAATGTGCTGTCTATGCATGCCCTGATCGGAGCATATAAACCAGAAGGTTATGAGTGGGTAGATGAGCTTCGCCAGGTACTTACCGGAAATGTAGAGTTTGCCTGCAATTATATTAAAGAACATTTCAGAGGAGTAGAAGTCAGCAGACCGCAGGGAACATATATGTTGTTTCTGGATTGCACGAAATGGTGTGAAGAACATGGAAGGAGTATTGACGAAGTGCAGAAAGCAGGCTGGGATGTAGGAGTAGCATGGCAGGATGGAAGAATGTTCCTGCATCCGTGTGCAATCCGTATGAATCTGGCATTGCCGCTCAGCAGAGTGCAGGAGGCATTTGACAGACTGGATAAATATGTATTTAACCAAATCAAGTAAGTCCCCTGCTTCAATTGCGAAAAGCAATAAGCAGTTGATTTATTCGAATAATACGAGATAAGGCATAGGGCAGTTTATAAAAACTGTTTTATGCCTTATACTTTTGGCTTGTTATAATAATAGAAAAGAAGTATATTAAAAAATCATAGCGACATAAGAAAAGAGGACATAAAAAATGAATTACAGTTTTAACAGCAGAGTCAGATACAGTGAGACAGGTGAGAACGGCAAACTGACATTACCGGGTGTTTTGAATTATTTTCAGGATTGCTGTACATTTCATGCGGAGTCGGTCGGGCTTGGAGGAGACGTGCTGAAGGCAAGAGACAGAGCGTGGGTTCTTTCTTCCTGGCAGGTAATTGTGGATGAATATCCTGCTATGGGAACGGAAATCAGGATCACGACAGCACCTTATGATTTCAAAGGATTCATGGGTATGCGTAATTTCACCATAGAAACAATGGATGGGAAGAAGCTTGCCTGGGCGAACTCCAACTGGACACATCTGGCCATCAGTACAGGGATTCCGGTGAGACTGACACCTGCAGATACAGACAATTACATACTCGGCGAAAAGCTGGAAATGGATTATGCACCGAGGAAAATCAAACTTCCGGATGACATGACTTCACAGGAATCATTCACAGTGCAGAAGCATCATCTTGACACTAATCATCATGTAAACAACTGTCAGTATATCTGTATGGCAGAAGATTTCCTGCCGGAAGATTTCAAAGTATACCAGATGCGTGCAGAGTATAAGATGCAGGCAAAACTTGGAGATATAATCTGCCCGAAAGCAAAAGCAGAAACAGGAAAGGTAATCGTATCGCTTGATAACACAGACGGAAAAGCATACGCAATTATAGAATTTCAGCAAAAATAACGGTAAAAATCTTTCGGACAGGATAAATAGCAGGACAGAATTGACAAATATATTTCTGAAACAAGAAGTGGTTTTGTGAGAGATTTTTCTGAGAAATTGTTTACAAACCACATAAAACAATATATAATGCACTTGTAAACAACAAGAAACAACGTATTGCTAAAAATAAACAACATAAAACCACAAAGAGCGGAGGAAATATATATTATGAAAATTTTGGAATCTAAATTCGTACAGGGATTTATCAAAATGGCAAATGATGGTTATCTTCAGGGATGGCATGAGAGAAACGGCGGAAACTTAAGCTATCGTCTGAAACCGGAGGAAGTAGAGATGATTCGCCCCCGTCTGAATACACCTGGAGAATGGACACCGATCGGGGTAGAGGTTCCTGGTCTGGCAGGGGAGTTTTTCCTTGTAACAGGAAGCGGTAAATATTTCAGAAATATTATCGTGGATCCGGAAGTATGTCTTGCGATCATTGAACTGGATGAGACAGGAACAAATTACAGAATCCGCTGGGGCCTGGTTGAGGGCGGCAGACCTACCAGTGAGCTTCCGACTCATCTGATGAATCATGAAGTGAAGAAGAAACTGACAAACGGAAAACATCGTGTTATTTATCATGCACATACGACAAATACAATTGCTCTGACATTTGTTCTGCCACTGGATGATAAGATCTTTACAAGAGAGTTATGGGAATCTGCTACAGAGTGTCCGGTTGTATTCCCGGACGGCGTAGGTGTTGTCGGCTGGATGGTACCGGGTGGAAGAGAAATTGCCATAAAAACAGCAGAATTAATGAAGAAATATGATGTTGTTATCTGGGCACATCATGGAATGTTCTGCTCAGGTGAAGATTTTGACCTGACATTTGGTCTGCTCCATACGGTAGAAAAATCTGCAGAGATTCTGGTGAAGATTCTTTCTATGACTCCAAATAAACTTCAGACTATTACACCGGACAATTTCCGTTCACTTGCAAAAGATTTCAAGGTAAGTCTGCCTGAAGAGTTTTTGTATGAGAAACAGTAAAATAATCAACATACAAGTTGGTACATGTACCGTACAAGTGCTATAATACAGATATTAAGAGATTTTCCGGGTGGGATATGCAGAAAAAAGCCGGAACATCTGAAAGCTGTTGTAAAAGAATATCTGAAAAGCAAAAGGAGAGGTACGAATCATGCTGGAGAAATTAAAAGAGGAAGTTTACAAAGCAAACATGGATCTTCCAAAATACGGACTTGTTACATTTACATGGGGAAATGTAAGCGGAATCGACAGAGAATCAGGACTTTTTGTCATCAAACCAAGTGGGGTTGATTATGATCTGCTGACACCGGATGATATGGTTGTTGTAGACCTGAATGGAAATAAGGTAGAAGGAAAATACAATCCATCTTCTGATACAGCAACTCATGTAGAACTGTACAAAGCATTCCCGAATATCGGAGGAGTTGTACATACACATTCTTCATGGGCAACAAGCTGGGCACAGGCCGGAAGATCAATCCCATGTTATGGAACCACACATGCAGATTATATTTATGGTGAAGTTCCATGTGCACGCTGCCTGGAAGGCAAGGAATTTGAAGAATATGAGAAAAACACAGGACTTCTGATCGTAGACCTGTTTAAGGACAAAGATTATGAAGCAGTACCTGCAGTACTTTGCAAAAACCATGGACCATTTGCATGGGGCAAGGATGCTCATGAAGCAGTACATAATGCAGTTGTTCTTGAGGAAGTTGCCAAGATGGCATCCCGCTGTGAGCTGATCAATCCACAGGTAAAACCTGCACCACAGGATCTGCAGGATAAGCACTACTTCAGAAAACATGGTGCAAATGCATATTATGGACAGGGAAATAAATAATTGCTGATCTGAAAATAAAAGATATGAACTTGTTAAAGATATAAAAAATCTCCCGGATAAGAGTAAGCGCTTCTCTTATCCGGGAGATTTTTTGTAGCAGAAGAAACAAGGAAAATTCTTCTGCCATATTGCAGAAAGTCCGGGCAATTTTCTGCAACTTTATCGAAGGAGGAGAACGTTTCAGGGCAGACCGTTAGCATGAATGCAAAAGATGTCATGATCCTTGAAAGATAATAACAGCTGAACTTTAATATTGTATGGTTCGTTTAATTTGCAGTAAACGGGACAGCAACATTTTATTTTGCACCTTAACAATTACATATATTTACCTTATAATGAACTCATAAGAAAATGCAAGAAATTAGGTTGATATACCGGAATAGTAACAGTAAGGATTTCAGACAACCGGAGGAAATGCATATGAAAGAGCAGCAGGAAAAAATAAGAGTATTAGATCCACATATAATACTGATATTATTTATATCAGCGTTTGTATTCGGCATAGGAATGCTGATGATTTTCCTGGAAAGAAAGGAAATAAGAACAGAGGGATATGAATTTATAATTTTTAGTGTGGAAATATTAATGTTGCTGTTAATCTTGTATTATATGAGAACTGTTGTGCTGAGCAGAGAAGGCTGTACGGTATCCTGGCTGTTTTGGAAGAGAAATTATAAATGGGAAGAGCTTGCTGTTATCAGAGAGGATGTCTGGTATACATATGGTAAAGGAGGGAGCATACGTTATCAGGGGATTGTATTTTCCAAATATGCAGTAAATAAGAAGAAAAAGAAATATACTACCAGGATGATCGTTGATGCGTTTCCGCTTTCAGATTGTTTTTACATTACTTTTGATGAACATGGCAATGTTTTTTCTTATAAATTAGAAAAAGGAAAAAAGCAAGTTATTAGAAAAATGTACGTAAATGTTCGTGAAAAAATGAAGGAATGGGGAGTGGAGGCAGAAAAAGGAGAGGGAATAAAAGAAGAAGAAAAACAAAGACAATATGATGAAATGATAGAATTGAGGAGGCAACAAAGAAAAAAAATTCAAAGCAAAGGAGCAGACTGTACAAATTTAAAAGAATATCAGCAAGAAGTAATAAAGATCAGAGATTTTTTGCAGATAACCATGGTAATACTTATTACGGTACTGCTTATTTGGACAGGGCTGTCTGCTGAAGAGGGAGAAAGAATTCCAATATTGATTCTTGAGTTTTTGATTGATGCACCATTATTGTTTTTCTCTTCAAAAGTCGTAACATTAAGTAAAGAAGGCTGCAAAATATCGTATCTGTTTTTCAAAAAAATGTATAAATGGGAAGAACTTGAAATTATACGTGAAGATTATTTTCCAAGTTTCCGAGACAGGAGAAGCAGAGGGATTGTTTTTTCTAAAAGAAAAAAGAATAAAGCGGGATATATATATACAACACGGGAAATTGTAGGATCAGGTCATATTTTAGAGTGTTTTTATATTGTTCTTGATGCAGATGGAAATATACATTTATATAAGCGTCTGGCAGCAAAGGATGGCAAAACAAAACTGAGAAAAGTAGCTGTAAATATTCCCCAAAAATTAGCGGAATGGGGAGTAGAAATGGAAAAAATGATGAAATATACAGGAGGAACTTATGATTTATAAGAAGATTGAAATTGCAGTAGACGGATATAAAGAAACTGCAGATTTATACACTTATTTTCTGGATAATTCCATTGAAATGCATATCAACAGAAAGCGTCCGGTAGTTGTGATCTGCCCGGGAGGCGGGTATGCTATGACTTCTGACAGAGAAGCAGAACCGATCGCCATGCAGTATCTGGTAAGGGGATATCATGCAGTGATCCTGCGCTATAGCGTAGAACCTGCCAGATATCCACTGGCACTCTTGCAGCTTGCGAAGTCTGTTGCTTTTTTAAGAAAAAATGCTGCAGAGTTTCATATTGATACGAATAAAATTGTTCTGCAGGGCTTTTCCGCAGGTGGTCATCTGGCAGCAAGTCTTGGCGTTTTCTGGAAGAAAGATTTTATTGCACAGACACTTGGGGTAACTTCTGATATGGTGAAACCAAATGGTATGATCTTAAGTTATCCGGTGATCACTTCCGGTGAGTTTGCACATACAGGTTCCTTTGAATGCTTGCTTGGAGAGGATTATAATGATCTTGATAAGAGAAAAGAACAGTCTCTGGAATTCCAGGTATCTAAAGATACACCAACCACATTCCTGTGGCATACAGTGACAGATGATTGTGTTCCTGTAGAGAATTCTCTGTTGTTCTTCAATGCGTTGCGCAAATTTGAAATTCCGGTAGAAATGCATCTTTATCCGGTTGGCGGACATGGTTTAAGTCTTGCAAACGAAGAGACAAGCCACGAAGACGGCGGCTGTGTACAGAAAGAATGCCAGTCCTGGATAGAACTGGCATGCAAGTGGATGCAGAATATATAATACACGATAAAGAATCTGTCTGAGTGTATGTGAAATCGAGTTGGAATAAAATACATTCTGATCTATAGTGAACAGTAACGTAAAATAAGATAATAAAAAATAATAAGGCGGCATTGTGCCGCCTTTATTATTTATGTTATACTGAAATATAAAGCTAATGTCAGAGGATGATGAAAGTATAGTATATTTTTAATTTTCTTTAAAAAGATACTATCACAACAGAAATGGAGATTATATGATTGAGTTAGGAAAAAAACAGAAATTAACAGTAGTAAAGTCCGTAGATTTTGGTGTATATCTGGGTGAGGATATGCAGGCAGATGCAAAGAACCGTGTTCTTCTTCCGTCCAGACAGGTTCCGGAAGGAACAAAAGAAGGCGACAGCATTGAAGCATTTATCTACAAGGATTCTCAGGATCGTCTTATTGCAACAACAAAAGAACCGAAGCTTCAGGTAGGTCAGACAGCAGTTCTGAAAGTCTCTCAGGTAACAAGGATTGGTGCATTCCTTGACTGGGGACTGGAGAAAGACCTTCTGCTTCCATATCATGAACAGACTCTGAAAGTAAGAGAGGGAGAAGATGTGCTGGTAGCACTCTATATTGACAAGAGCAGTCGTCTCTGCGCAACTATGAAGGTTTATCATTATCTTTCCACCAGAACTCCTTATGTAGTGGGAGATATGGTGAAGGGCCGTGTTTATGAGATCAGCGACAGATTCGGTGTATTTGTGGCAGTTGATGATAAATATTCCGCACTGATCCCTGCAAGAGAAGCCAAGGGAAAATACCGCCCGGGCAAGATCCTTGAGCTGCGTGTCAGCGAAGTAAAAGAAGACGGAAAAATGAACGTCACAGATCGTCAGAAAGCATATCTTCAGATCAATGAGGATGCGGAGAATGTCCTTGAAGTAATCAATGAATTTGCAGGTGTTCTTCCATTTGATGACAAGGCATCACCGGAAGTGATCCAGCGAGAATTTGGTCTGAGTAAGGGAGCATTTAAACGTGCCATTGGCCATCTGATGAAGGAAGGCAAAGTAGAGATTAAGGACAAGAGAATCTACGCGAAATAGTAACAGACAAGCAAGTCCCCACCCAATGATTATTGCTTTTCGCAATTGAAGCATGGGACTTACCTGATTCAGTTAAATTTATAAAAATATGCTGCGATAAAATTGCAGATATTAGAACAGGAGAGAAATAGAGTTGGAGTTTACACATCTTCACGTCCATACAGAATACAGTCTGCTGGATGGTTCCAATAAGATAAAAGAATATGTAGCCCGTGTCAAAGAACTTGGCATGGACAGTGCGGCGATCACAGATCATGGAGTTATGTATGGTGTGATTGATTTTTATCGTGCAGCAAGAGCCGAGGGAATCAATCCGATTCTGGGATGTGAGGTTTATGTAGCCCCCGGCTCCCGATTTGACCGTGAAGCAGGAAGCGGCGAAGACAGATATTACCACCTGGTTCTTCTGGCAGAAAATAATCAGGGGTATGCCAACCTGATGAAGATAGTATCAAAGGGTTTCACAGAAGGTTTCTATTATAAACCTCGAGTAGACCTTGCGGTATTAAAAGAGTACCATGAGGGAATTATCGCATTAAGTGCCTGTCTGGCAGGTGAGGTTGCCAGATATCTTCAGAGAGGCATGTATGAGGATGCAAAGGCAGCAGCTCTTCGTTATCAGGATATTTTTGGAAAAGGCAATTTCTTCCTGGAATTACAGGATCATGGAATTCCTGCGCAGAGACTGGTAAATCAGGAACTTCTCCGTATGCACGAAGAAACAGGGATTGACCTTGTGGCAACCAATGATGTGCATTATACAAGGGCGGAGGATGCTGATCCTCATGATATTCTTCTCTGTCTGCAGACAAACAAGAAACTGGCAGACGAGGACAGAATGCGTTATGAGGGCGGCCAGTATTATGTGAAATCCCCGGAAGAAATGGCAGAACTTTTCCCATATGCTTTGGAGGCCCTGGAGAATACTCATAAGATTGCACAGAGATGTCATGTTGAGATTGAATTTGGCGTGACTAAGCTTCCAAGATTCGATGTGCCGGATGGTCTTACATCCTGGGAATATCTGAACAAGCTATGCTTCGAGGGACTGGAGGAACGTTATCAGCCGGTTACAGAGGAATTAAAAGCTCGTCTGAATTACGAATTATCTACTATAAAAAATATGGGCTACGTGGATTACTTCCTTATAGTATGGGATTTTATTAAATATGCCCGCGATCATGACATTATGGTAGGACCGGGACGTGGCTCTGCAGCGGGAAGTCTGGTTGCTTATACCTTGGGCATCACACAGCTTGATCCTATTCGCTATGATCTGCTCTTTGAGCGATTTCTGAATCCGGAACGAGTATCTATGCCTGATATTGACGTTGACTTCTGCTTCGAAAGAAGGCAGGAGGTTATTGAATATGTCCGCCGTAAATATGGGGATGATTGTGTGGTTCAGATCGTTACTTTTGGTACGCTGGCAGCCCGTGGTGTGATCCGGGATGTGGGCCGTGTACTGGATATGCCTTATGCACAGGTGGATTCCATTGCGAAAATGATCCCGCAGGAATTAAATATTACTATAGATAAAGCCCTTACTATGAACCCTGAGCTGAAAAAAGCATATGAAGAGCAGGATGAAATTCATTATCTGATCGATATGGCAAGACGTCTGGAGGGACTTCCAAGACATACTTCCATGCATGCAGCCGGTGTGGTTATCAGTCAGAAAGATGTTTCTGAATATGTACCGCTTTCCAGAGCGTCGGATGGTTCCATTGTCACACAGTTTACCATGACAACACTGGAAGAATTGGGACTTTTGAAAATGGACTTCCTGGGACTTCGTACCCTGACTGTGATCCAGAATGCAGTAAAGCTGATCCAGAAGGATGCAGGAGTGACTCTGGACATGCAGAAAATCAATTATGATGATAAAAAGGTTTTGGATTCCCTCGGCACCGGTCGTTCTGATGGTGTATTTCAGCTTGAAAGTGCGGGAATGAAAAACTTCATGAAGGAACTGAAGCCTCAGAGCCTGGAAGATGTGATCGCAGGAATTTCTCTTTACCGTCCGGGTCCCATGGATTTTATCCCTCAGTATATCCGGGGCAAAAACCGTCCGGATACCATCCGTTACGACTGCCCTCAGCTGGAGCCAATCCTGAAGCCTACTTATGGGTGTATTGTCTATCAGGAACAGGTTATGCAGATCGTTCGTAACCTGGCAGGTTATACTCTGGGCCGAAGCGACCTGGTGCGCCGTGCAATGTCCAAAAAGAAGGCCTCTGTCATGGAAAAGGAGCGCCAGAACTTTGTTTACGGAAATGAAGCAGAGGGAGTTCCAGGCTGTATTGCAAATGGAATTGATGAGGCAACGGCAAATAAAATCTATGATGAAATGATTGATTTTGCCAAATATGCCTTTAATAAGTCCCATGCAGCAGCCTATGCAGTTGTTTCCTACCAGACAGCCTATCTGAAGTACTATTATCCTGTAGAATTTATGGCTGCACTTATGACATCGGTTATTGATTTTCCCAATAAGGTTGCAGAATATATTTTGGTCTGCAGACAGATGGGGATTAAGATCCTGCCGCCGGATGTGAACTGTGGAATGTACGGATTCTCTGTAGATAATGGTGCGATCCGATATGGTCTGTCCGCTATAAAGAGTGTGGGACGTCCGGTTATTGAAAGCTTGGTAAGAGAGAGGGAAGAGAACGGACAATATCGTTCCCTGAAGGATTTTATGGAACGAAACTCTCCGCAGATGAATAAGCGAGCAGTAGAAAACTTTATCAAAGCAGGTGCGCTGGATTGCCTGGATGGTAACCGCCGCCAGAAAATGCTGGTTTATCAGAAGATTTCAGACAGTATCAGTCAGGATAAGAAGAATTCACTGGCAGGCCAGATGAGCCTTTTTGATCTGGTAAGCGAGGAGGACAAGAAAGAATTTGAAATCCGTATGCCCGATGTGGAGGAATTCGGAAAAGAGGAACTTCTGGGATATGAGAAGGAAGTTCTGGGAATCTACCTCAGTGGTCATCCTCTGGAAAATTACCGGGAAATGATGGAGAAAACCATTTCTGCGAAAACCTCGGATTTTCAGCAGGATGAAGAAACAAATCTTCCGAAAGTCATGGATGGTCAGAAAGTAATTATCGGTGGAATGATTACGGATAAAACCATCAAATATACAAAGAATAATAAGGTTATGGCATTCCTCACAGTGGAGGATCTGGTAGGAACAGTGGAGGTAGTTGTGTTTCCCAGAGATTATGAGAAAAGTCAGCAGTTCCTGAATGAAGAAGGCAGAGTATTTATTCAGGGCAGAGTATCTGCAGAGGACGATCGCGCCAGTAAACTGATCCTTGAAAAAATCCGTCCCTTTGACAATATGCCAAGGGAAATCTGGATACAGTTTGACAATAAAGAAAGCTACACACAGCAATCTCAGGAATTGCTTGCAGACCTCAGACGTTCACCGGGTGACAGTGCTGTTGTGATCTACCTGAAAGACGTAAAGGCCATAAAGAAGCTTCCGGTTGGATATCATGCACAAATTCAGGACTCATGGCTGAACTATATGTACGAAAAATATGGTAAAACCAATGTTAAAGTTGTAGAAAGAGGATTGAAAAACTTATAGAAATGCGCTAAACTATACCCGAATATGTGTATAGTAAAAATGAGATAGATTCAGAAGATGGAGGAAGAAAAGATGGCAGAAAACAAGATAAAAACCATTGGTGTCCTTACCAGCGGTGGTGACGCACCTGGAATGAATGCTGCAATTCGTGCAGTTGTCAGAAGAGGTTTAAGCAATGGATTAAATGTAAAAGGTATTCTGAAAGGATACAATGGTCTGTTAAACGAAGAGATTATTGACATGAGCGCAAAAGATGTATCTGATACAATCGAGCGTGGAGGTACAATCCTTTATACAGCACGTTGTGCAGAATTCCGTACAGAAGAAGGCCAGAAACGTGGAGCAGAGATCTGCAGAAAACATGGAATTGACGGACTTGTTGTCATCGGTGGTGACGGATCCTTCGCAGGTGCTCAGAAGCTTGCGAATCTCGGAATCAATACAATCGGTCTTCCTGGAACAATCGACCTTGACATTGCATGTACAGAATATACCATCGGATTTGATACAGCTGTAAACACAGCAATGGAAGCAATTGATAAAGTACGTGATACTTCCACTTCTCATGAGAGATGCAGTATCATCGAGGTTATGGGACGTGGTGCAGGATATATTGCTCTGTGGTGCGGTATTGCCAACGGTGCTGAGGACGTTCTGGTTCCTGAGAAATATGACTATGATGAGCAGAAGCTGATCAATAACATTATCGAGAGTCGTAAGAAAGGCAAAAAGCATCACATCATCATCAATGCAGAAGGTATCGGTCATTCTGAAGCAATGGCAAAACGTATCGAAGCTGCCACAGGTATCGAAACACGTGCTACAATCCTTGGACACATGCAGCGTGGTGGAAGCCCGACATGTAAAGACCGTGTATATGCATCTATGATGGGTGCTCTGGCTGTAGACCTTCTTATTGCAGGCAAGACATGCCGCGTTGTCGGATATCGTCACGGTGAATTCGTAGACTTCGATATCAATGAAGCACTTGCTATGCAGAAGGGTATCTCTGACTATCAGTGGGAAGTATGCCAGTCACTTTCTCATAACTATGATAAAAACAACAAATAACAAATGAATAAAAAGATGCAGTTATATAACAGACTGCATAAATTAAATACTGCTCAGATAATTACCCTCGGTTTTGCGGGAGTGATTATCTTAGGGGGATTACTTCTGTGGCTGCCGTTTTGTACGGCACCCGGATACCACACATCTTTTACAGATGCCATGTTTACTGCAACCACAAGTATATGTGTAACAGGGCTTGTGACAGTTGTTACGGCAACTCACTGGACTCTGGCAGGCAAGCTTATTATTCTTGTCCTGATCCAGATCGGAGGTGTGGGACTGATTTCCCTGGGCAGTATTATTTTTATAAGTCTGAGAAAGAAAATATCGCTGAGGAACCGGCGTGTTATCCAGGAGTCCTATAATATGGACAGAATGGGTGGAATGGTCAGGCTGGTGAAGAAAGTTCTGATCTGTGTGTTTGGAGCAGAAGGAATCGGTGCAGTGTGTTATGCAGTTCGATTTATTCCGCAGTTCGGTCTGGCAAAAGGTCTGGGATACTCTGTTTTTACGGCAGTATCTGCATTCTGTAATGCTGGTATTGATCTGCTGGGAGAGGATAGCCTGGCTCAGTATGTTGCTGATCCGATCGTAAACTTTACAAGTGTAGGATTGATCATTATGTCAGGTCTTGGGTTTGTGGTCTGGTGGGATATCTGGGATAAGATCAAACGAGTCATCAGAGGGAAACTTCCTGTGGGACGTGTGTTTAAAAATCTCCGTCTTCACAGTAAGATCGTGTTGATGATGACGCTGATACTTGTTGTGGGCGGTACAGTACTGATCTTTCTGTTTGATCATGGAAATCCTGAAAGTATCGGGACATATTCGCCGGGAACGAAGTGGATGGCATCTTTGTTCCAGTCAGTTACCACAAGAACAGCCGGATTTTTCACTGTAAGCCAGGAGAGATTTTCCAATGCAACTTATATGCTGTGCCTGATATTGATGTTGATCGGCGGTTCCCCTATGGGAACAGCAGGTGGAATTAAGACAACAACAGTTGCGGTCCTTCTGCTGAGTCTGAAATCCAATCTTCAGGGAAAACGGGATGTGGAAGTACACCACAGGAGAATCAGAGACAGCTATATCCGTTCTGCCATCGTAGTGACAGGTATGGTACTTACAGTACTTATTCTCATGAGTATGCTGTTGTGTGCAGCCATGCCGGAAGCACCTGTAGAAGATGTTGTTTATGAAATTACATCTGCGGTTGCAACGGTAGGACTTAGCAGAGGGCTGACACCCTGCCTGAATACAGCAGGCAAATGGATCGTGATCCTGACTATGTATCTGGGAAGAATCGGTCCGCTGACTCTGGGAACTGCAGTGACTGTACGTGTACAGAAAATGCCGGCAGATTCACATCTGGCAGAAGAAGATATTATGATTGGATAGTAACGGTTTGGCAGTCAGGCGGATATTCGCAGAGGATAACGAATACATGTTCAGAAAGAGAAATGAGGAAGAAAATGAAGAACAAATCTTATGCAGTGATCGGTCTTGGGCAGTTCGGGATGACGGTAGCCCTTACTCTGGCAGAGGCGAACTGCGATGTACTTGCCATTGACGATAAAGATGATAATGTGCAGGATATCGCAGAGAAAGTTTCCTATGCTGTCAAGGCAGATGTGCGTGATCCGGGAATTTTGGAATCGCTTGGAGTTCAGAACGTAGATGTTGCGGTCATCGCAGTAGCCGAGAATATGGAGGCCAGTATTACAGCAACGATGCAGGTGAAAGAACTTGGAGTTCCTTTTGTCATGGCGAAGGCAATGAATCCTCTTCATGGCAGGATACTGGAGAAAATAGGGGCAGATAAGGTGATTTATCCTGAACATTCCATGGGTATCAGAGTTGCAAGAAATCTTCTCTCCAGTGGATTTGTCGATATGTTTGAGCTTTCTTCTGATTTCAGTATGGCAGAATTTAAGATCCCGCGGGAATGGATAGGAAAAACACTTCGGGAGCTGAAGGTCAGGGAAAAGTATAACATCAATCTGATCGGTCTGAAGCATGGCGATAAGATGAATATGAATGTGGCGCCGGATGAAGTGTTTCCGGCAGACTGCACAGTTGTTGCAGCAGGAGCAAACAGTGACCTGAATAAGGTTTCGGAAAATTGAGGATAAGATATGATCACCAGTGTAAATAACGGACAGGTAAAAAATATCATACAGCTGAACCAGAAAACAAAAGCCCGCAGAGAACAAGGGCTTTTTGTTGCAGAAGGAAGAAAAATGTTCGGCGAAGCACCTAGGGATTGGATTTCGAAGGTGTATGTATCAGAAGCTCTCAGCGGTGATGCAGAACTGATGGCTCAGGTGGAGAAACTTCCATATGAAATAGTAACAGATTCTGTTTTTCGACAGATGAGCGATACGCAGACGCCGCAGGGAATTATGACAGTGCTTAAGAAACCTTCCTATATAATGGAAGATATTCTCGGCGGGAAAAATCCGCTGGTTATGATCCTGGAAGACCTGCAGGATCCGGGAAATGCGGGAACTATTCTCCGTACAGGAGAAGGCGCCGGAGTAAGCGGAGTTCTTCTGACAAAGACCTGCGTGGATATCACAAACCCGAAGGTTATACGATCAACCATGGGTTCTGTCTACAGAATGCCTTTCCTATATGTGGAAAGTGTGGTATCATTAGCACAGGAACTGAAAGACAGAAATATCCGCACATTTGCAGCGCATCTGCATGGTAAGAACTCTTATGATCAGGAATCCTACACAGGAGGAACTGCTTTCCTGATCGGCAATGAGGGAAAAGGACTGACAGATGAAGCGGCAGACAGTGCTGATTGTCTGATACGGATTCCTATGTGTGGAAAAGTAGAATCTCTGAATGCTGCCATGGCATCCGGAATTCTCATGTATGAAGCTGCTCGTCAGAGACGATAGCAGACGAAAGGAGGAGTTTCATGCAGCCTTTGATCTGGCTTGGGATTCTTGCGTTATTGCTGGTTGTAGAGGCAATTACGGCAGGACTGACCACCATCTGGTTTGCCGGCGGCGCACTGGTCGCTGCTATTGCATGTTATGCAGGAGCGAACCTCACTGTACAGATATTGCTGTTTCTGTGTGTTTCATTGGTACTTCTCATCTTTACCAGACCACTGGCAATGAAGTACTTCAACAAAGAAACCATACAGACCAATGCAAACAGTCTGATTGGAAAGAAAGCAGTTGTGATTCAGGAGATTGACAATCTGGCGCAGACAGGCCAGGTTCGTATCAATGACATTGAATGGACTGCACGTTCTGCTGATGACGAAAAAATCGGCGAAGGCACCGTTGTAACGATCGAAGAGATCCGAGGTGTGAAACTTATCGTAAAACAGAATAAGGAGGATTAGTTATGGGCGTGGTTTTTCTGATAGTTATTATCGTTATTGCGGTATGGGTCCTTGCATCCTGCGTCCGCATTGTACCACAGGCATATGCAGTAATCCTGGAACGTCTGGGAGCTTATCAGGCGACCTGGAGTACAGGAATTCACTTCAAGGTTCCGTTTATTGAACGAGTAGCCAGAAAGGTAAATCTGAAGGAACAGGTAGTGGATTTTCCACCGCAGCCGGTTATCACAAAGGATAACGTAACCATGCAGATCGATACTGTCGTATTCTTTCAGATTACAGATCCGAAGCTTTATACTTACGGTGTGGAGAATCCGATCATGGCAATCGAGAATCTGTCCGCAACAACCTTAAGAAATATTATCGGTGACATGGAACTGGATGAGACACTTACATCACGTGAGACGATCAATACCAAGATGAGAGCTTCTCTTGATGAAGCTACTGATCCATGGGGAATCAAGGTCAATCGTGTGGAACTGAAGAACATTATTCCTCCGGCAGCTATCCAGGATGCAATGGAGAAACAGATGAAAGCTGAGCGTGAACGTCGTGAAGCAATCCTGATCGCAGAAGGTCAGAAGAAATCTACGATCCTTGTTGCAGAAGGTAAGAAACAATCCGCAATTCTGGATGCAGAAGCTGAGAAACAGGCAGCAATCCTCCGCGCAGAGGCTCAGAAAGAGCGTATGATCAAGGAGGCAGAAGGACAGGCTGAGGCAGTTCTGAAAGTTCAGAATGCCAATGCAGAGGGTATCCGCATGATCAGAGAGGCAGGAGCAGATGAGGCAGTTCTGACACTGAAGAGTCTGGAAGCATTTGCCAGGGCAGCAGACGGTAAGGCAACCAAGATCATCATTCCGTCGGATATTCAGGGAATTGCAGGTCTGGCAAGTTCGCTGAAAGAGATCGTCACTGATCCGAAAGCGGAGACAGACAAATAACAAAAGAGAATAAATGACATCGGGGAGAGAATTATTATGAACTTAAAAGGAAGAAACTTTCTGACACTGAAAGACTTTACACCGGAGGAGATCACATATCTTATTGATTTATCCGCAGAACTTAAAGCAAAGAAGAAAGCCGGCGAGCTTCACGAATATTACAGAGGCAAAAATATTGCACTTATTTTTGAAAAAACAAGTACAAGAACCCGCTGCTCTTTTGAGGTAGCTGCCCATGATCTTGGAATGGGAAGCACATACTTGGATCCGACAGGTTCTCAGATCGGTAAGAAAGAAAGCATTGCAGATACAGCAAGAGTTCTGGGAAGAATGTATGATGGTATCGAATATCGTGGATTTGGTCAGGAAGTCGTAGAAGAGCTTGCAAAACATGCAGGTGTTCCGGTATGGAATGGCCTTACGAACGAATATCATCCGACACAGATGATCGCTGATATGCTGACAATCCGTGAGCATTTCGGAGATTTAAAAGGACGTAAGCTTGTATACATGGGTGATGCCCGTTACAATATGGGTAATTCCCTGATGATTGCCTGCACAAAACTTGGCATGCATTTCGTAGCCTGCACAACTAAGAAATATTTCCCGAATGCAGAGTTAGTTGCTCAGTGCGAGGAATATGCAAAAGCATCCGGCGGAAGCATCACTCTGACAGAGGATGTTCAGGAAGGAACAAAGGATGCAGACGTTATCTATACAGACGTATGGGTATCCATGGGTGAGCCGGATGAGGTATGGACAGAGAGAATCCATGATCTGACACCTTATAAGGTAACAAAGGACGTTATGAAGAACGCAGGAGAGAAAGCAATCTTCCTTCACTGTCTGCCTGCATTCCATGACCTTAAGACAAAGATCGGCAAGGAAATGGGCGAGAGATTCAATCTGACAGACATGGAAGTGACAGATGAAGTATTTGAATCTGAGCAGTCCAAGGTATTTGATGAGGCAGAGAACCGTATGCATACCATCAAAGCTGTCATGGTAGCAACATTAGGAGAGCCGGAGAACAAATAATGGCACATCTGTATAATGAAGAAACAATTTCACAGGCAATAAACACAAAATGGGCGGGCAAAACCGTCCATTTTGCAAAAGAAACAGATTCTACCAATTCATGGATCAAGCGTCTGGCAAAAAATGGTGCAGAGCATGGAACTCTGGCAGTTGCGGAATTTCAGTCTGCGGGAAGAGGGCGTTTTGACAGAAGATGGGAAGCGCCGGAGGGCAGCTCTATTATGATGACACTGCTCTTACGTCCGGAATTTTCACCGCAGTATGCGTCTATGCTGACACTGGTTATGGGAATGGCAGTGGCACAGGCAGCAGAGGAACTGGGGTTTAACGTAAGTATTAAATGGCCCAATGATATTGTGATCTCTAAGAAGAAAATCTGTGGTATCCTGACCGAGATGGGAACAAATGGTGTGAAGATCAATTATGTTCTCATCGGAGTAGGAATCAATGTAAACCTGAAAGAATTTCCGGAAGAAATGCAGGACAAAGCGACTTCACTGATTCTGGAGGGCGGTCATGAATATGACAGAAATCAGGTGATTGCACTGGTGATGAAATATTTCGAGATCAACTATGAAAAATTTATCCAGACCTGTGATTTTACTCATCTGCTGGATGATTACCACAGAATCCTTGCAAATCTGAACCAGCCGGTCAGAGTGATCGATGGTGACAGAAGTTTCGAAGGAATCTGCAGGGGGATTGATGAAAAAGGTGAACTGCTTGTGGAAAGGCAGAATAAAGAAGTTGTGAAAGTCAGCGCAGGAGAGGTTTCGGTGCGTGGACTTTACAGCTATGTATAAAGATTCTGAATAATTTCGAAAGAGGGAAACAGTAATTTATGTATCAGGACAACATTACTCTCTGCGGCGCAAGTGCCTATGAGAAGAAATTTTATTTTAATCAGGATTTCAATGCACTTCCGGATCATGTGAAGAAAGAACTTCAGATCATGTGTGTTCTTTACACAGAGGATGTAGGAGGAATCCTGACTCTGGAATTTGACGAAAACGGCAGACTTCAGTTTAAAACAGAAGCTCTGGAAGCAGATGCCCGCTACGATGAGATCGGAAGCGGACTGAAGATCAAACAGCTTCAGCAGGACAAGAAAGAACTTCTGGAATCTCTGGAAATGTATTATAAAGTATTCTTTCTCGGAGACATCCCGGAAGAAGAACTGAAGAAAACATCGGGCAGTGAGGACTGAATCCATGCAGACAAAGAATGAGCCGGTACAGGCAAGAGAACCATTCATGAAGATGCAGTGGAAAATAGGAAACGTACAGATTGACAATCCGTTTGTTCTTGCACCAATGGCAGGTGTCACAGACCTGCCATTTCGAACGCTCTGTAAAGAGCAGGGAGCCGGACTGATCTGTATGGAAATGATCAGTGCAAAAGCGATTTCTTTTCACAATAAGAACACCATTGCTCTGATGGAGATTGATCCATGTGAGCACCCGGTTTCCATGCAGCTTTTTGGCAGTGAACCGGATCTTATGGCAGAGGTTGCGAAATCCATTGAGGACAGAGATTTCGATATCCTGGACATCAATATGGGATGCCCTGTGCCGAAGGTTGTCAATAACGGCGAGGGATCTGCATTGTTGAAGAACCCGAATCTGATTGAAGAGATCGTTCGAAAAGTATCATCTGCAATCAGTAAACCGTTGACTGTCAAGGTGCGAATCGGATTTGAGAATGAACCGGTAGATATTGTTGAGATCGCGAAACGTATTGAGGATGCGGGAGCAGCAGCACTTGCAGTGCATGGGCGCACCAGACAGCAGTACTATTCCGGTACTGCAGACTGGGATACGATCCGCAGGGTAAAAGAAGCGATTACCATTCCTGTAATTGGAAACGGAGATGTAGATTCTCCGCTGAAAGCAGAAGCACTGGTAAAACAGACCGGATGTGATGCTGTTATGGTGGGACGTGCAGTAAGGGGAAATCCCTGGTTGTTCCGCGAACTGAACCATTATTTCCGGACAGGGGAACTGTTGGAACGTCCGTCTGTAGAGGAAATACGTGAAATGATCCTGCGTCATGCCAGAAAACAGATTGAATTAAAAGGGGAATTCGTAGGAATACGTGAGATGCGTAAACACGTTGCCTGGTATACTGCAGGTATGCGTCACAGCGCAGGGCTCAGAAGAGAGTCAAACACCATAGAAAGTTATGAAGCTCTGGAGGCGCTTTTATCAAGATTAGCATAAAAGTTAAAACCATGTGAAATGAGAAATATAAACAATAGCAAAGGCGCTCGGAATGCTTGACAATCCGGGTGCTTTTTTGTATAATACAGAAATTGTGAATATCCTAGAATAAGTCTGCCCTTTTTCAGGTATGATGTATCAGGAAGCACATAAATCCATGTAGTGATCCGGGGCGAAAAGAAACGCAGAAGACTATACCGGATGTTGAAAGGGAGTAAGGTTATTATGGAAGAAAAGAAAAACTTACTAACTTATGCAGGACTTAAAAAATTAGAAGAAGAGCTGCATGATTTAAAGGTAGTAAAGAGAAAAGAAGTAGCAGAGAAAATTAAGGAAGCCAGAGAACAGGGCGACTTATCTGAGAATGCGGAATACGATGCAGCGAAAGACGAACAGAGAGACATTGAAGCACGTATCGAAGAAATCGAGAAGATCTTAAAGAATGCTGAAGTTGTTGTAGAGGACGAAGTAGATCTGGACAAGATCAGCGTTGGATGTAAGGTTAAAGTACACGATTTTGAATTCGAAGAAGACATCGAGCTGAAGATCGTAGGTTCCACAGAGGCTAACAGCCTTGAAGGCAAAATCTCCAACGAATCTCCCGTAGGAAAAGCACTTATCGGTGCGCATACAGGCGATGTAGTAGAAGTAGAGATGCCGGCAGGAATCATGAAATACAAAGTTCTGGAGATCCAGAGAAACGTATAAGAGACAGATGACTGAGGTGCGCGTAGAGATTTATCATGCAAAGGCATAACGCGCACCTTTCTCTGACTATATAAGCAGATAATAAGAAGACAATAAGAAGTTTGTTATTTCTTATTTTTGTCTGTATATCTGATAAATTGATATTTGAAAATACAGGATTCTGTTGAATGGAATCTTCTGTTACATCTGATATCACATAGAAATGTAGAACAAATGTAACTATTCAGTAGTCTACTATCCCGCGAGGTGTTTTGGCACGTAAGTACCAAAATCCCGAGACATACAAGCCAAAATGCCATCACCGCAGGTGATTTTTAATGCATTTTGGCTCGTAACTGTGAAGGTACTGAACAGTTACGAACAAATAATAATTATACAAGTATATAAGGAGGAACCAAGGTGGCACAGCAGAAGCAGGAACAGGATTTAAACCAGTTACTGAAGGTACGTCGCGATAAACTGGCAGATCTTCAGGCTAATGGAAAAGACCCATTTCAGATCACAAAGTTTAACCAGACTCATCACTCAATGGAAGTGAAGAGTCTTTATGAAGCACATGAGGCAGAACTTCTCAAAGATCGTGCAGAAGTAGATGTAACAGGTCTTGATGAAGAACAGGCAAAGGAAGCTGTTAAGAAAGATTATGAAGAGAGAAGAGAAATCATGGACGCAAGCCCAATCCACGTAGCGATCGCAGGCCGTATGATGTTCAAGAGAGTTATGGGTAAGGCTTCTTTCTGCAATATCCAGGATTTACAGGGAAATATTCAGGTATATGTAGCAAGAGATGCGATCGGAGCAGATTCTTATGCAGATTTTAAGAAATCCGATATCGGTGATATCTTCGGACTGGAAGGTTTTGCATTCAGAACAAGAACAGGTGAGATTTCTATCCATGCAGAAAGCATGACTCTTCTTTCCAAGAGCTTACAGATTCTTCCTGAGAAATTCCATGGACTGACAGATACAGATATGCGTTATCGTCAGAGATATGTAGACCTTATCATGAATCAGGACAGCAAGAACGTATTTATCAAACGTTCCCAGATTCTGAAAGAAATCCGTAACTTCCTTGCAGATCGTGACTTCATGGAAGTGGAAACTCCGATGCTGGTTGCAAATGCAGGCGGTGCTGCAGCAAGACCGTTTGAAACTCATTATAATGCACTGAACGAAGATGTTAAGCTTCGTATTTCTCTTGAGCTTTATCTGAAGAGACTGATCGTTGGTGGTCTTGAGAGAGTTTATGAGATCGGACGTGTATTCCGTAATGAAGGTGTAGATACCCGTCATAATCCGGAGTTTACTCTGATGGAGCTTTATCAGGCATATACAGATTATGAAGGCATGATGGAACTGACTGAGTCTATGTTCCGTTATCTGGCAGAGAAGGTTTGTGGTTCTGCGAAGATTTCCTACAATGGTATCGAGATCGACCTCAGCAAACCTTTTGAACGTCTGACCATGAATGATGCGATTAAGAAATATGCAGGAATTGACTTTGATGAAGTTGCAGATGATGAAGCAGCTAAGAAGCTTGCAGATGAGCATCATATTGAATATGAAGAACGTCATAAGAAGGGTGATATCATCAACCTGTTCTTCGAGGAATATTGTGAAAAAGAACTGATCCAGCCAACATTTATCATGGATCATCCGATCGAGATTTCTCCGCTGACAAAGAAGAAACCTTCTGATCCGAATAAGGTAGAGCGTTTCGAGCTGTTCATTAATACATGGGAAATGTGTAACGCATATTCCGAGCTCAATGACCCGATTGACCAGAGAGAGCGTTTCAAAGCACAGGATGCTCTTGCTGACGCAGGAGATGAGGAAGCAAACCACACAGATGAAGACTTCCTGAATGCACTGGAGATCGGTATGCCGCCTACAGGTGGTATCGGATACGGAATCGACCGTCTGGTTATGCTGCTTACAGACAGCCAGGCAATCCGTGACGTACTGCTGTTCCCGACAATGAAGTCCCAGGGCGCTGCTAAGAACGAAGCAAACAACGTTGCGCAGGCTAAAACGGTTTCAGAAAAGCCAGTTGAGAAGATTGATTTTTCAAAGGTAGAAATCGAACCATTGTTCAAAGATGAGGTAGATTTTGAGACTTTCAGCAAGTCCGATTTCCGTGCAGTAAAGGTAAAAGAGTGTGTCGCAGTGCCGAAGTCAAAGAAACTTTTACAGTTTACTCTGGATGATGGAACAGGCGTAGAACGTACCATTTTAAGCGGTATTCACGCATTCTACGAACCAGAAGAACTGGTAGGTAAGACACTTATAGCTATCACAAATCTGCCACCTAGAGCAATGATGGGAATTGAATCTTGTGGAATGTTACTTAGTGCAATCCATGAAGAAGAGGGCGAAGAAAAACTTCATCTTCTGATGGTAGATGACCATATTCCGGCTGGTGCAAAATTATATTAATATCAGGACACTTCGCTTTTAGTGAAATACTAAAGGCGGAGTGTTATTTATGTTATAGGAAATTACTCTGTAATGTTCCTATAACATAAATAACACTCCGGGCAGGATCGCATTGCGATGGAGAGTAATGATACTGCTGCAGGTATGCCATATATGGCATATATAAGGCACAAAAAGGAATATGTCAATATCCCCCCGCAGGGCTTACTGATGTCAGAATTGTCTGATATCATAAAAGTCAGTTACCAATAAAGAAAAAGCGAGGGAACATGAAATGAAAAAGGGTTTATTGACAATGGCCGGAGTGCTTCTGACTGTATCACTGGTCAGTGCCGGAACAACAGTGCCTGTACTGGCAGAGGAAGAAACAACACTGGTATACGGAAGCGGAGATTATACCAGGATCAATCCTGCTATGGATGAACATGGAGAGATCAATATTCTGATCTTCAACGGTTTAACTGCACATGACGGAGATAATCAGGTAGTTCCGGGACTGGCAGAGAGCTGGGATTTTGATGATGAAACCAATACTTATACATTCCATATGGCAGAAGATGCCAAGTGGCAGGACGGCGAACCTGTGACAGCAGAGGATGTTAAATTTACTATTGAAGCGATCATGGATCCGGAAAATGGTTCTGAGAATGCACCCAACTACGAGGACGTAGAAGAGATCAATGTGATTGATGATCATACGGTTGCGTTCAAGCTTGAGGACAAAAACGTTGCATTCCTTGACTATATGACAATGGCAGTTCTTCCTAAGCATCTGCTTGAGGGAGAAGATATGCAGACCTCTGATTTCTTCCGTAATCCGGTAGGAACAGGTCCATACAAGATTGAATCCTGGGATGAGGGACAGGCGATCACACTGGTTAAGAATGAAGATTATTTCAAGGGTGAGCCTTCCATCGATAAAATTGTATTCAAGATCGTACCGGATGACAATGCGAAAGCACTTCAGTTAAAATCCGGAGAACTTGATCTGGCATTATTAACACCAAAGGATGCAGCTGCTTTTGCTGATGATGAGGCATATACATGCTACGATATGAAGACTTCTGACTATCGTGGAATCATGTTCAACTTTGGAAATGAATACTGGCAGAAAAACCGTGATCTGATCCCGGCAGTATGCTATGGACTTGACCGTCAGGCGATCATCGACGCAGTTATCCTGGGACAGGGAATGCCAGCATATGGTCCTCTTCAGAGAAATGTTTACAATTATGAAGATGTAGAGCATTATGATTACAATCCTGAAAAAGCAAAAGAAATTCTGGAAGCTGCAGGATGCGAGATGGGTGATGACGGATTCTATTATCGTGACGGCGAAAAAGTGGGATTTGTAATCAGCGTAAGTGCAGGAGATCAGGTACGTATTGATATGGCTCAGATCGCAGCACAGGAACTGAAAGAGATCGGCATGGATGTATCAGTAGAGATCCCTGCACAGACAGACTGGGCAGGACAGATGGCATTTCTCATCGGATGGGGAAGCCCATTTGACGCTGACGACCATACATACAAAGTATTCGGAACAGATAAGGGAGCAAACTACTCCAGCTACTCTAATGCAGACGTTGACAAGTATCTGACAGAAGCAAGACAGTCAGCTGATCCGGAAGTTCGTGCAGAAGCCTATGCTAATTTCCAGAAAGCTCTGGCAGAGGATCCGGCTTATGCAATGATCTGCTATATTGATGCCAACTATGTTGCTGACAGCAATATTAAGGGAATCGATCCTGATACAATTATGGGACATCATGGAGTTGGAATCTTCTGGAATGTAGCAGACTGGACTATTGAATAATAAAATGATATCAGGGTCAAAAGGCCAAAAAGCCATTCATGCTTGCACTATAAGACCTTTGACTCTAACATCATAAAAAAGATAAAGGTTGTGACGGGGGCACTAAAGGTGCCCCCCTTTTTACACGAGCGGAAAAAGGATTAAAAATGGAACATTTATTAGAGGTTAAAAATCTTTCAGTCAGCATTGACGGTCCTGCCGGAGAAGTCCAGGCAGTAAGAGATGTGTCTTTTTCATTAAAAAAGGGAGAGGTGCTGGCTATAGTTGGAGAATCCGGATGCGGGAAGAGTGTGCTTTGCAAAAGCATTATGAAGCTTTTGCCACCAAGCGCAAAAATAAAAGAGGGAAGCATCTGTGTGAACGGACAGGATATCACCTGTTACAGGGAAAAGGAGATGCAGAAACTGCGTGGAAGAGTTTTTTCTATGATCTTTCAGGATCCTATGACATCCCTGAATCCAACTATTAAAATTGGAAAACAGATTGGGGAAGCAGTGGTGATCCACAATAAGAACTACACGAAGGAACAGGTAAATAAGAAGGTTCTGGAACTTATGGAACTGGTAGGTATCTCCCATCCAAAGGAACGATATCATCAGTATCCCTGGCAGTTTTCCGGAGGAATGCGTCAGAGATGTGTGATGGCCATCGCTCTGGCTGCAGATCCGGATATTTTATTTGCAGATGAACCAACTACTGCACTGGATGTGACCATACAGGCACAGATTCTGGATCTTCTGCGGGAAATACAGATGAAGCTTGGAACAGCTGCCATACTGGTATCCCATGATCTGGGAGTGGTTGCACGTGTGGCAGACAGAGTGGCAGTCATGTATGCAGGCAAGATCGTAGAGATCGGTACAGCAGAGGAAGTGTATTATGATCCCAGACATCCATATACATGGGGGCTGATGAGATCACTGCCTGCATTTGCAAATGGAAAAGAAAGCCTGTACACCATCTCCGGCATGCCTCCTACTTTGATAGATCCGCCGAAAGGTGATGCTTTTGCATGTAGAAACGAATATGCCCTGAATATTGATTATGAAGAAATGCCGCCTATGTTTAAGATAACAGATACTCATTATGCGGCAACCTGGCTGCTGGATCCAAGAGCACCACAGATCAAATCACCTATGGGAGGAATCGTCCATGAGTAAAGAAATTTTGTTGGATGTCAGGCATCTGACTCAGCAGTTTCATCTGACAAAAAAGATCAAGGTAAAGGCTGTAGATGATGTCTCATTTCAGATCCATAAAGGTGAGATCTTTGGTCTGGTAGGGGAATCCGGTTCAGGAAAGTCCACAGTTGCCAGATGTCTGATGAATATATATCAGCCGGCTCAGGGAGAAATCTGGTATAAAGATGTAAATATCTGCGACAAAAAGGAATTCAAAAAGCATAAAAAAATGCTGCAGACCTGCCGCCAGATGATCTTTCAGGATTCCGCATCCAGCCTGAACCAGAAAATGAAGGTGTCAGATATTATTACGGAACCAATGAGGATCCAGCATATTACACCTCCGAGAGGAAGCTTTGTGAAGGAAGCTGCTTTTCAGATGGAATATGTAGGACTTGAGAACAGTTTCCTGGACCGCTATCCATCTGAATTATCAGGGGGACAGAGACAGCGAGTGGCCATAGCCAGATCTCTGTGTATGGAACCGGAATTTCTGGTGGCTGATGAACCTATAGCTTCTCTGGATGTGTCCATACAGGCACAGATTGTTAATCTGTTCCGTCATCTGCAGGAGGAGCATGGATTTACATTTCTGTTTATAGCTCATGACCTGGCTATGGTTGAGTATCTCTGTGACCGTGTGGGAGTTATGTATCATGGAAAACTGGTAGAACTGGCGCCATCAGAAGAATTGTATTCCAATCCGGTGCATCCTTATACAAAAACATTGCTGTCTGCAATTCCTGTTCCTGACCCGATCAGGGAGAGAAAAAGAGTTCTGCAGTACTATGATGGCGAAGGAATGGAAAACAGTGTGTGGACAGAAGTGTCACCCGGACATTTTGCAATGCTTCTGGCTGAAGGAAAGGGGTGCAGTATATAATGAGACAAAAAAAGTTAGTCTACTATGGTAAAAAATGCCTGATATTCCTGATCTCAGTATTTATATTGTCTGTAGCTGTATTTTATGTAGCCCGTCTTGCACCGGGAGATCCGCTGATTTCCTATTATGGGGACCGTACAGAGAAGATGAGTCCGGAAGAACGTGAATGGGCTATGGGAAAACTGGGATTGAACGAACCGATTTCTGGGCAGTATGTGAAGTGGGTAAAAAATGCCTTTCATGGAGAATTTGGAATTTCATTTAAATATAAACAGGATGTGGTAGAAGTGATCGGCGGCCGTATTGGCAATACACTTGTACTTGGAGGAATCGGATTTATCATTATGTTTGCCGGAGCCTTGCTCCTGGGAATCCTGTGTGCCTGGTACGAAAACCGGCTGGCAGATCGGATCCTGTGTAAGCTGGGAACCATATCCAGCTGTATTCCTGAGTTCTGGATGGCTCTGGTCCTGATCCTTGTTTTTTCCGTAAATCTTAAGATCCTGCCAAGCAGTGGAGCTTACAGTGCAGGAAATGCAGGAGATATCGGTGACAGAGTGCTGCATCTGATCATGCCGCTGACCATCGTGGTCATGGAGCATTTATGGTATTACGCTTACATGATCCGAAATAAGATCCTTGAAGAGGTTCGCGCAGATTATGTACTTCTGGCAAAGGCAAAAGGACTGAATAAGAAAAAGCTTATGTTCAGACATTGTGTCCGGAATGTAATGCCTGCTTATCTGAGTATTATGGCAATTGCAGTTCCTCATGTACTTGGAGGAACCTATGTGGTAGAAAGTGTATTTTCCTATCCCGGGATCGGAGCTCTGTCCTATGAGAGTGCCAGATACCATGATTACAATCTGCTGATGCTGCTTTGCATGATGTCAGGAATCCTGGTTATTTTCTGTAATATCGTCAGTCAGACTATTAATGAACAGATAGATCCTCGTATGAAGGATGAAGCAATAACCGAGAAATCGGAGGTAGTAGAAGGATGACCAATCATTTATTTGAACTGGCAGGAAACAGAAAGACAGAAATAGTAATTCCCAAATCAAAGAAAAAGTGGTATAAGGGAAAACCGGTTGTTTCAGCAGCAATCCTGATTCTTATCGTACTGGGCTGCCTGTGTGCTGAACTGATCATGACAAAGGATCCTACTTATATGGATTTGCTGAACTATAATAAAGCTCCTGATAAGGAGTTCCTTTTTGGAACGGATACTATGGGAAGGGATATTTTTTCCATGATCTGGTATGGAGGAAGAATCTCAATCCTGATTGGTGGATTGGCCACGGTTATTTCTACTTTTATTGCAGTGGTAGTCGGCGCTTTCAGTGGGGTGGCACCTGCGTGGCTGGATGAACTGATCATGAGATTTACAGAGATATTCTTAAGTATACCAACTCTGCTTCTGATCATTTTGCTGCAGGCTATTATGGGAAATGCCAATATCCTGAGTCTGTCCTTTGTAATCGGTGTGACCAGCTGGACCAGTATTGCGAAGGTGGTACGTACAGAAGTACGGCAGATACGAAACAGTGAGTATATCATTGCGGCAAGATGTATGGGAGCCGGATTCTTCCGTGTTTTATGGAAGCATCTGGTGCCGAACTTTTTCTCATCCATTATGTTTATGGTAGTTATGAACATAAGAACTGCAATGATCTCTGAGGCTACTTTGAGCTTTATGGGAATTGGACTTCCGATAGAAGTTATCACATGGGGAAGTATGCTGTCTCTGTCAGATAAGGCATTAATGACAGGTTCCTGGTGGATCATTCTGATTCCCGGACTTTTCCTGATCGCCACAGTGCTCTGCCTGACCAATATAGGAAACGCCTGCAGAGAGCAGACGAACAGAAAAGAAAGTAATTTTTAAGTTACTGAGAACGGAGTGAACAGTAACAATTTTTAAAATCTGATAGAAATCCCGCTGTCTTGTTGCTGATTTGTCTGAGTTATGGTATTATATAGTTATATTCAGCTAATATATACAAAAAAAACTATAAAAACAAGGCAGGAGTGGTCAAAATGTATCAGGAAGAATACAAACGCTGGTTGGCAGCAGATCTGCAGGATGCGGATCTTAATCCGGAATTATCCAAAATCGAAGGAAACGATGAAGAGATCAAAGATCGTTTCGCAGTAGCGCTGAAATTTGGAACAGCCGGACTTCGCGGAGTACTTGGAGCCGGAACCAACCGTATGAATATTTATGTAGTTCGCCAGGCAACACAGGGACTTGCGAACTGGGTAAAAACACAGGGCGGTAATCAGACAGTAGCCATCAGCTATGACAGCCGTCTCAAGAGTGATGTATTTGCAAAAACAGCAGCAGGCGTACTGGCGGCAAATGATATCAATGTCAGAATTTATGATGCACTGATGCCTGTACCTGCACTTTCCTTTGCAACACGTTACTATGAATGCAATGCAGGTATTATGGTAACAGCATCCCACAACCCGGCTAAGTACAACGGATACAAAGCATACGGTCCTGACGGATGCCAGATGACAGACGATGCAGCTGCCATTGTATATGAAGAGATCCAGAAAACAGACGTACTTACAGGTGCGAAATATATGTCCTTCGCAGAAGGTGTAGAACAGGGAAAGATCCGTTTTGTAGGAGATGACTGCAAGCAGGCTCTCTATGAAGCTATCGAATCCCGTCAGGTTCGTCCGGGTCTCTGCAAGACAGCAGGACTGAAACTGGTTTACAGCCCGTTAAACGGATCAGGACTTGTACCTGTAACTCAGGTATTAAAAGATATCGGAATTACAGATATCACAATCGTTCCGGAACAGGAATATCCGAACGGATACTTCACAACTTGCAGCTATCCGAACCCGGAAATCTTTGCAGCTCTGGAGCTTGGATTAAATCTCGCAAAAGAAACAGGTGCAGACTTAATGCTTGCAACTGACCCGGATGCAGACCGTGTTGGTATCGCAATGAAATGCCCGGATGGTTCCTATGAACTGGTAAAAGGTAATGAGGTAGGTGTACTCCTTCTTGACTATATCTGTGCAGGCCGTATCGAAAAAGGTACAATGCCAAAGAACCCGGTAGCAGTGAAATCCATTGTTTCCACACCGCTTGCAGATGCAGTGGCAGAGCACTATGGAGTAGAACTCAGAAGCGTACTTACAGGATTCAAGTGGATCGGCGATCAGATTGCACAGCTTGAAGCAGCAGATGAAGTAGACAGATTTATTTTCGGATTTGAAGAGAGCTACGGATACCTTGCAGGACCATATGTACGTGACAAAGATGCTGTTATCGGATCTATGCTGATCTGTGAAATGGCTGCATATTACAGAAGCATCGGAAGTTCCCTGAAACAGAGAATGGAAGAGATTTATGCACAGTACGGACGTTACCTGAATAAAGTAGACAGCTTCGAATTCCCGGGATTAAGCGGAATGGACAAGATGTCAGCTCTGATGCAGGGACTTCGCGATAAACCTCTCACAGAGATCGCAGGTCATGCCATCGTAAAAGTAACAGATTATCAGAAACCGGAAGAAACAGGACTTCCTGCAGCAAACGTACTGATCTACAAGCTGGATAACGGTGAGACAGTAGTTGTCCGCCCATCCGGAACAGAACCAAAGATCAAGATCTATTACACAACTCTCGGCAAGAACCTGGAAGAGGCAGAAGCTGAGAAAGAGAAGCTTGCAGAAGCATTAAAACCGATTATGGCATAAGCAATTGTAAGCAGAACTGAATAAAATATACTAAACCGGAAAGGCTGTGCTCATTGGAGGTGCAGTCTTTCTTTTTGTAACCCGCAGGGGCCTTACTGTTACTGTTCACTCCGTTCACAGTAACGACTTACTTGATTCGGTTAAATAGGATTGATATAATTAACACTCTTTGCTACAATAAAAAACAGCGAAAATAAGAATAAGACTGCTTATGAATGAAAGGAAAACATACTATGGAAGAATATGAAGTAATCAGCATTCCGGTATCTGACGGAACAGAACGGGATTTTGCGATCATGGATACCTTTGAATTTGAAGGACAGGGATATCTGGCAGTTTCTCTGATAGAAGGAGATGAGATCCAGGAGGGCGTTTACATTTACCGTTACCACAATGCAGAAGATGGAGATGTTGTGGTAGAGCAGATCACTTTGCCTGCAGAATACAAAAAGGTGACAAAATTTTACGAACAGATGTAAGCAAAAAAAATATCTCGAAAAGAACCTGCATCTTGTGGTAAAATAAAAAAATCAAATTTTGATCAATAAAAACAGGAGGAAAAAACGATGGAAAAATCAACCGTTTATTTTACTGATTTCAGATGTCCGGTTGGCACCAGCCAGCTTGATAAACTGAAGAAACTCTGCGTTACAGCCGGAATCAAAGACATTGATATGGATGGAAAATTCGTGGCTATTAAAATGCATTTCGGAGAACTTGGCAATCTGGCTTTCCTGCGCCCGAATTACGCAAAAGCAGTAGCTGATCTCTGTAAAGAGCAGGGAGGACTTCCGTTCCTCACAGACTGCAACACTCTTTATCCGGGAAGCCGTAAGAATGCACTGGAGCATCTGGAGTGCGCAAATCTCAACGGATTTAACAGCATTTCAACAGGATGCCAGATCATCATCGGTGATGGCTTACGCGGTACAGACGAAGTAGAAGTACCGGTAGTTAACGGTGAATATTGTCAGACTGCACTGATCGGACATGCGATCATGGATGCAGATATTTTTATCAGCTTAAGCCACTTCAAAGGACATGAAGCAACCGGCTTCGGCGGTGCACTGAAGAATATCGGAATGGGATGCGGAAGCCGCGCAGGTAAGATGAAACAGCATGCCAGCGGAAAACCTGCAGTAAACGAAGAACTCTGCCGCGGATGCCGTCGCTGCGCAAAAGAGTGCGGAAGTGATGCGATTACATATCCGAATAAAAAAGCAGTCATTGATTATGATAAATGTAAAGGCTGCGGCCGTTGTATCGGAGCCTGTGGTTTTGATGCAGTATACAATCCAAACAGCAGTGCGAATGAACTTCTTGACCGTAAGATGGCCGAATATGCACAGGCAGTCTGTCATGGACGTCCGCATTTCCATGTAGCACTTGTTCAGGATATCAGCCCGAACTGCGACTGCCATGGCGAAAATGATGCACCAATCCTTCCTGATATCGGAATGTTTGCGAGCTTCGACCCGGTTGCACTGGATCAGGCCTGCGCAGATGCCTGTCTGAAAGCAACTCCGATCGAGAACAGCCAGCTTGGAGAACACCTGGCAAAACCTGACTGGCATTGCCACCATGACCATTTCAAAGATTCCAACCCGAACATTGAATGGCAGGCAACACTGGATCAGGCAGAGAAGATTGGTCTGGGAACCAGACAGTATGAACTGAAGATCGTGAAATAATATGTTTATCAGCAGTGGAAAATAAATGCGAAAAAGTAATAAACAAAAAGGACCGGATGAATGAACTATATTGTCTTTGACCTGGAATGGAATCAGAATCCTTCGGGAAAGAAAACACGTAACGACAGGCTTCCATTTGAGATTATCGAGATTGGGGCTGTAAAAGTAAACAGCAAAAAAGAAATAACGGATCATTTTCACCGACTGATCAAACCACAGGTCTATAAATGGATTCATGACAGCATCCATGAGGTAATTCATGTAGATTATAAAGATCTTATGAAAGGAGTGCCCTTTGAGCAGGCAGTCAGGGAATTTATTGACTGGTGCGGAGAAGACTGGTACTTTTTTACCTGGGGAAATCAGGACGTGATGGAACTTCAGAGAAATATGAAGTTCTATGGCCTGCTGGATCTGCTTCCCGGACCTGTGACCTATTATGATGTGCAGAAACTATACAGTATCAGTTATGATGACGGTACACACAGGTGTGCATTGGAGCATGCGATCGATGAGCTGAAAATAGAGAAATCCAGGGGATTTCACCGGGCGCTTGCAGATGCCTGGTATACAGCGAAAGTCCTGGAGAAAATAAATAACATAATCATTATCAATCATCCGTCACTGGATGTTTACCAGAATCCAAAGAAGAAAAAAGACGAGATACATATTTCCTATCCGGATCATGACAAATATGTATCCAGAGAATTTGCCACAAGAGAGCGAATCATGAAAGACCGCGAGGTGACCAGCACCAGATGTCCGGTCTGTCATCTGCCTGCAAAGCGCAAACTCCGATGGTTTATGAATAATCCAAAGGTTTATTACAGCATATCCAATTGTGAAGAACATGGACTGATAAGAGGCAAGATCCGCATCCGAAAAACAGAAGATGAGAAATATTTCGCTGTGAAGACATTGCGTTTCACAGATACAGAAGAAGCGGAGGAACTTCGTGAAAGAAAAGAAGTCCTCCGCCTCAGGCGAAAACTAAAAAGAAGCGTTGAGAAGGAGATCTGAAAGGATCTCCTTTTCATATTGCATTCCATATCCGACCATATGGCCGTCTAAATAATATTTACTTTTAATTCGCTTTGGACCGACAGAATTGTTCAGAAGTTTCTGCTTCTTTGCAAGCTGGCTCACATCGGTTCCTGTGGGGACAGTTACGTACACATGCCTCATATAATAGAAGGAACACAGATTATTCCAGTCCTTTAACAGGTGCTTTTCGCATGGGAGAAATACTGCCGGTACCGGATCGGTATCTATATTCAAGTCTACTTTTTCAAAATTGTCGAAGCCGTAATCCAGCAGAGAAGTTGTGTCAGGAAAAGCACCGTTTGTAGAATTCAGCACAACTGCAATGAGAATGGAATTTCCTCTCTTGGCATAGGTGACAAGCGTACTTCCCGCTGCATCGGTGTATCCGGTCTTTCCTCCCAGAACCCCATCGTATGCATAAGACTGTCCGGGCATCATCTTATGGTGATTGAGAAGATAACGGGTTTCAGACTGCTTATTAGTCGGAGGAATCTCATAAACCTGTGTGGTCACAAATTTACGGAATCTGGGATTATACCAGGCTGCCTTTGCAATCTTCATCATATCACCTGCGGTGGTATAATGCGTCTCATCCGGAAGACCATTTGGATTATTAAAATGGGTGTTCTTACAGCCAAGCTGAGCTGCCCTCTGGTTCATCAGTTCAACAAACTTCTTTACAGAACCGCTTGTTTTTTCTGCCAGAGCAAGAGCCATCTCATTGGCGGATTCCAGCATCAGAGCCATCAGGGCCTGCTCTACTGTGAAAACCTCTCCTGTTTCTGCGTAAATGCTGGAGCTTCCGGCCTCAATCCCATAAGCCGCTTCCTGCGACATGGTGATCGTATCGTTCATATCCAGATATTCACAGGCCAGAAGAGCGGTCATGATCTTAGTGATACTGGCGGGATATAGCTTATCCTTGGCATTCTTGGAATAAAGAATAGTATCAGTGACTGCATCCATCAGCACTGCGGACTGTCCCTCGATATTAGGACCTGTGGGCCATCCTTTGACAGAATCGATATCTGAGGCCTGTGAATAGGTTTCTGAATGACCGGCTTCAGGAGTGGCAGAGGTCTCGGCAGCGTAAGTGACTGCAGGCTGGGAGGTCAGAATCCCTGCACAAAGCATTCCGGTGAGGAAACGTTTCATTAATTTATGAAATTTTGTTTTAAACATTTGAAATTACCCTTCATTAAATATACATAGTAGTTGCTTTCCATATCCTAGAGCGTGTCTGAAAATTCATTCCCGCAATCTGCACGCCCCACTTTGCGGGATATTTCACCCGAATTCAGTTGCCGTAGCCCGCTACGGCGCCCTCATCCGGGCAAAATATCCCACAAATTGTGACGTACATCTTGCAGAAAGCCTTTTTCAGACACACTCTAGTACATCGTTTTAAATGACGTTCGGACAAAATATTCTACCTTATTATATCATTAATTACAATGCCTGTGTAAAATTTATATGATAGTATGTTAACAGTATGTTACTGTTCGGGAGTTTGACAGTAACCAGTGTTATTAAACAGTAACAGGATTACCCTAATATTCAAAAAAATACTTGACACAGTGAATTTTGTGACCTTATAATGAATCCGCATAGTTAAATAAATGATATGTCCACAAAAACGTTGATGGAGAGAGTAACTGCAGGGGAAAGCAGACAGCGAACCGGGGAGGGTGTGAGCCCGGTGGTGAGTAAATGCAGTGAAGATCACTCCGGAGTTGCAGCTCTGAAGGGTGTACAGACAGGTAAGAGCTGACGGAAATCCCCGTTAAAAGATTCATGTATCGGCAGAGGATGCCCGTACAATGTAACAGGTGGTATAGCGAACGTCAATAAACCTTCGTCCTTTTACAAAAGGGCGATTTTTTTATGGGCTTATTTTCGTTCTTAAAGGACACTGGAAATATTTTTTAGCGTATATAAACGTCCTGCATATTTTCAGGTGTCTGATACAAATAATTTAAACAGGAGGTAAATTACTGTGTACCAGAAAGTTAATACGAACTTAAACTTTGTAGACCGTGAGAAAAAAGTAGAAGAATTCTGGAAAGAAAACCATATCTTTGAGAAAAGTATGGAGAACAGAAAAGAGGGAGAAACCTATACATTCTACGACGGACCGCCTACTGCAAACGGTAAACCGCACATCGGCCATGTACTTACCCGCGTTATCAAGGATATGATCCCGAGATACCGTACAATGAAGGGCTACATGGTTCCGCGTAAAGCAGGATGGGATACCCACGGACTTCCGGTAGAGCTGGAAGTAGAGAAGAAACTTGGTCTGGATGGCAAAGAGCAGATCGAAGAATACGGTATGGAGCCATTCATCAAACAGTGTAAGGAAAGCGTCTGGAAATACAAAGGAATGTGGGAGGATTTCTCCTCTACTGTTGGTTTCTGGGCTGATATGGAACATCCATACGTAACTTACTATGACGATTATATTGAATCCGAATGGTGGGCATTAAAAGAAATCTGGAACAAGAAGCTTCTGTATAAAGGCTTCAAGATCGTTCCTTACTGTCCAAGATGCGGTACCCCTCTTTCCGCACAGGAAGTATCCCAGGGATACAAAACTGTAAAAGAGCGCTCCGCAGTTGTAAGATTCAAGGTTGTTGGTGAAGATGCATACTTCCTTGCATGGACAACAACACCATGGACACTTCCGTCCAACGTTGCACTCTGCGTAAACCCGGATGAGACTTACTGCAAAGTAAAGGCAGCAGACGGATATACCTATTATATGGCAGAAGCACTCCTTGACAAAGTCCTTGGCAAGCTTGCAAAAGAAGAAGGCGAGAAAGCATATGAAGTTCTGGAAACCTACAAAGGAACAGATCTGGAATACAAAGCATACGAGCCGCTTTTCGCATGTGCAGGAGAGGCAGCAGCAAAACAGAAAAAGAAAGCTCATTTCGTAACCTGTGATAACTACGTTACTATGAGTGATGGTACAGGTATCGTTCACATCGCACCTGCATTCGGTGAAGACGACAGCAGAATCGGACGTAACTATGAACTGCCATTCGTACAGTTCGTAGACGGACAGGGTAACCTGACAAAAGAGACACCATACGCAGGCGTTTTCGTAAAGAAAGCAGATCCTATGGTCCTCACAGATCTGGACAAAGAAGGCAAGCTCTTCGATGCTCCGAAATTCGAGCATGATTATCCACACTGCTGGAGATGTGATACACCACTGATCTACTATGCAAGAGAATCCTGGTTCATCAAGATGACAGCAGTTAAGGATGACCTGATCAGAAATAACAATACAATCAACTGGATCCCTGAGAGCATCGGTAAAGGACGTTTCGGCGACTGGCTTGAAAATGTTCAGGATTGGGGTATCAGCCGTAACCGTTACTGGGGAACTCCACTGAACATCTGGCAGTGTGAATGCGGACATATGCATTCCATCGGAAGCCGTCAGGAGTTATTCGAGATGAGCGGTGATGAGAGAGCCAAGACAGTAGAGCTTCACCGCCCATACATCGATGAGATCACACTGAAGTGTCCGGAGTGCGGTGGAGAAATGCATCGTGTACCGGAGGTTATTGACTGCTGGTTCGACTCAGGAGCAATGCCTTTCGCACAGCATCATTATCCATTTGAAAACAAAGAATTATTTGAGCAGCAGTTCCCTGCAAACTTTATCTCCGAGGCTGTAGACCAGACTCGTGGATGGTTCTATTCACTCCTTGCAGAATCCACACTGCTCTTCAATAAAGCACCATACAAGAACGTAATTGTTCTGGGACATGTCCAGGATGAGAACGGACAGAAGATGAGTAAGTCCAAAGGAAATGCAGTTGATCCATTTGATGCACTGAACAAATACGGCGCAGATGCCATCAGATGGTACTTCTACATCAACAGTGCTCCATGGCTTCCGAACCGTTTCCATGGCAAGGCAGTTGTGGAAGGACAGCGTAAATTCATGAGTACACTGTGGAATACTTACGCATTCTTCGTATTATATGCAGACATCGACAACTTTGACCCGACCAAATATGAACTGAACTATGACCAGCTTCCTGTTATGGACAAATGGCTCCTCAGCAGATTAAACACAACTGTTCAGGCTGTAGACAATGATCTGGCTAACTACAAGATCCCGGAAGCAGCAAGAGCACTTCAGGAATTCGTAGATGAGATGAGTAACTGGTATGTAAGAAGAAGCCGTGAACGTTTCTGGGCAAAGGGAATGGAGCAGGATAAGATCAATGCTTACATGACTCTGTACCATGCACTGGTAACCATCGCCAAGACAGCTGCTCCGATGATCCCGTTCATGACAGAAGACATCTATCAGAACCTGGTAAGAAGCGTGGATAAAGATGCTCCTGAGAGTATCCATCTCTGCGACTTCCCAACTGTAAACGAAGCATGGATCGACAAAGATCTGGAAGCAGACATGAAAGAGCTTCTGGAGATCGTAGTTCTGGGACGTGCCTGCAGAAATACAGCAAACATCAAGAACCGTCAGCCGATCGGAACCATGTATGTAAAAGCTGAGAAGAAAATGAGTGAATTCTACACTGACATCATCGCAGACGAACTGAATGTCAAAGAAGTGAAATTCGCAGATGATGTAGAATCCTTTATCTCCTACAGCTTCAAACCACAGCTTCGTACAGTAGGACCGAAATACGGTAAACTCCTTGGAGGAATCAGACAGGCTCTTACAGACATCAATGGAACAGCAGCAATGAACGAACTGAGAACCAACGGTGTCCTGAAACTGGATATCAACGGAAACGATGTAGAACTTACAGAAGAAGACCTTCTTATTGAAACAGCACAGACAGAGGGTTATGTATCTGAATCTGACGGTGAAACATCCGTAGTCCTGGATACAAACCTGACACCTGAACTGATCGAAGAGGGATTTGTACGTGAGATCATCAGCAAGATCCAGACCATGAGAAAAGAAGCCGGCTTCGAAGTTATGGACAAGATCGTAGTATACGCTCACGGAAACGACAAGATCCAGGATGTCATGAAAGCACACGAAGATGAAATCAAGTCAGAAGTACTTGCAGACGAAATGGTACTTGGCGAGACCGATGGTTATGTGAAAGAGTGGAACATCAACAAAGAAGCAGTAACTATGGGTGTTAAGAAACTGTAATTGACAACATTCGGTCAATTACTGACAAGATACTGATAAGTTACAGGTATTTCACAGGAAATATACTACTTTCGCAATGCACGATAACAAAAAAATGTTATAAAATTCGGCAATTATACACATGACAGACTGTCGAAAAAAGAGTATCATTATCCATGACAGTCTGATTTCAGAGAGAAAATTGGAGGCGGAGATTCTTTGCCCCCAATTTCTCTGATATGAGAAAACAGAAGAGTTGACGGAATGAAGAGGTTCACCGGCAATATCCGCAAGGTGTATTGCTGAGAATAAAGTGAACAGTGAGACCATTACGGGAGGTATGAAATGACAAACGAAATGTTCAAGAAAGAGGCATTCAAGAAAAGCGTAAAAGACAACGTAAAATTCCTCTATCGAAAAACAATTGAAGAAGCTACACAGGAGCAGATTTTCCAGGCAGTAAGCTACTCTGTAAAAGATGTTATCATTGATAACTGGCTTGCAACACAGAAAGCTTACGACGAACAGGATCCGAAGATCGTATACTATATGTCCATGGAATTCCTGATGGGACGTGCTCTCGGAAACAACCTGATCAACCTTTGCGCTTACGGTGAAGTAAAAGAAGCTCTTGAGGAACTGGGATTTGACCTTAACTGTATCGAAGATCAGGAACCGGATCCTGCACTTGGAAACGGTGGTCTGGGAAGACTTGCCGCATGTTTCCTTGACTCTCTTGCAACATTAAACTACGCTGCATACGGATGCGGAATCCGTTACCATTACGGAATGTTCAAACAGAAGATTGAGAACGGATACCAGATCGAAGTACCGGATAACTGGTTAAAGAACGGATATCCATTTGAACTGCGTCGTCCGGAATATGCCAAGGAAGTACACTTCGGCGGATATGTAAGAGTAGAGTACGATCCTGAAAAGGGCGGAAACAAATTTATCCACGAAGGATATCAGGCAGTACAAGCCATTCCTTATGATATGCCGATCACAGGCTATGACAATGATGTAGTAAACACACTTCGTATCTGGGATGCAGAACCGATCGTAGATTTCGAGCTGGATTCCTTTGACAAAGGTGACTACAAGAAAGCTGTAGAGCAGGAGAACCTTGCCCGCAATATCGTAGAAGTTCTTTACCCGAACGACAACCACTATGCAGGTAAAGAGCTGAGACTGAAACAGCAGTACTTCTTCGTATCTGCAAGTCTCCAGGCAGCAATTGCCAAATACAAAAAGAAACATGACGATATCCATAAATTATATGAAAAAGTAACATTCCAGATGAACGATACACATCCGACTGTAGCAGTAGCAGAGTTAATGCGTATCCTTATGGATGAAGAAGGACTCGGATGGGATGAAGCATGGGAAGTAACAAGAAAATCTGTTGCTTACACAAACCATACTATCATGTCCGAGGCACTTGAGAAATGGCCGATCGAGCTCTTCTCCAGACTGCTTCCGCGTGTATACCAGATCATCGAAGAGATCAATCGTCGTTTCATCCTTGAGATCCAGGCTAAATATCCGGGAAATTATGAGAAGATCAAAAAGATGGCAATCATCTATGACGGACAGGTTAAGATGGCTCACCTTGCAATCGCAGCAGGCTACTCTGTAAACGGTGTTGCACGCCTTCATACAGAGATCCTGAAGAATCAGGAATTAAAAGACTTCTATGAAATGATGCCTGAGAAATTCAACAACAAAACAAACGGTATCACTCAGAGACGTTTCCTGCTCCACGCAAATCCACTCCTTGCAGACTGGATCACAGAGCACATCGGACCGGACTGGGTTACAGACCTTCCGCAGTTAAAGAAACTGGCAGTTTATGCTGATGATGAGAAAGCACTCCAGGAATTCATGAACATTAAGTTCAAGAACAAAGAGCGTCTGGCTAAATACATCCTTGAGCACAATGGCGTAGAAGTAGACCCGCACTCCATCTTCGATGTACAGGTTAAGAGACTTCACGAGTACAAACGTCAGCTCCTGAACATCCTGCATGTTATCTATCTGTACAACCAGATCAAGATGCATCCGGAAATGGAATTCTATCCAAGAACATTCATCTTCGGTGCAAAAGCATCCGCAGGTTACGCAACAGCCAAGAAGATCATCAAACTCATCAACTCAGTAGCAGACGTAGTAAACAACGACGCTTCCATCAACGGCAAGATCAAAGTTGTATTCATCGAAAACTACAGAGTATCCAACGCTGAGTGGATCTTCGCAGCAGCAGACGTTTCCGAGCAGATCTCCACAGCAAGTAAAGAAGCATCCGGTACAGGTAACATGAAGTTCATGCTCAACGGTGCTCCTACACTTGGAACAATGGATGGTGCCAACGTAGAGATCGTAGAAGAAGTTGGCGCAGACAACGCATTCATCTTCGGTTTAAGCTCCGACGAAGTAATCAACTACGAAAACAACGGTGGATACGATCCAAACGTGATCTACAACACAGACGAAGAAATCCGTCAGGTACTGATGCAGCTCATCAACGGAACCTTCTCCAATGATACAGAACTCTTCCGCGACCTGTACGATTCACTTCTCAACACAAAGAACACAGACAGAGCAGACCGCTACTTCATCCTCGCAGACTTCCGTTCCTATGCAGACGCACAGAAACGCGTAGAAGCAGCATACAGAGACGAAAAAGGCTGGGCTAAGAAAGCGCTCCTCAACACAGCATGCAGCGGCAAGTTCACATCCGACAGAACTATCCAGGAATATGTAGATGATATCTGGCATCTGGATAAGGTTATTGTCAGAAAGAAATAATACGCTATATTTATAGAAGTAATTGCTTCTGAATAAAAATAAAGCCCCTGGCAGTACAGTTATCAGGACTGTGTTGCAGGGGCTTTTTGCTACAGTAGTGACATAATACATTAATTCATTTGTACGGGAAATTTTGTGTACAGACATATAATATAAAAGAACAAAAAGTTCTTAAAAACAGAGATTTGACTGGAAAAATGAGAAGGCATCTGTTACAATAGAAAATACAAAACAGAGTACCGGAGATGCAGAAACTGCTCTTTCTCCTGCCATTTTATGTCATAAGATATGAAAAAAGCAGAGAAGATATAGAGAAAGATCCAGAAAAACTTCAGAAATTGCTGGATGAATATGTGACAATATCCAGAAGACTGGAAGAAAGTCTGCTTGAAAACGGAAAAGAAGCACTGCATCGTTACCTTGTGGAAGTAATCATAAAAATTGCAGACTACATTTTCTCAGATTCAGAAAAAACAAAGAAGGGAATTAACAGTTAAATATAAATTATAAAATCATATAAGTATATGTTGAGCTTTATAAGATATTAGAGTAGGATATTATTGAAAGGAATTGATACTTTGAGTAAATATTATTCTATACATGAATTTTCAAAAATTATAGGCGT
>ERZ773162.263-NODE-263-length-71453-cov-6.266842_pt1 | contig 71453 bp, 61 predicted proteins | sample MGYA00511113_ERZ773162 | MGnify/ENA primary metagenome ERZ773162 (study PRJEB29015, sample SAMEA2737807) | human gut metagenome | biome: human gut; feature: human-associated habitat; material: faeces | place: China | collected 2012 ... | reverse complement strand
TTCATGGTTTAAAATCAGTAGATGTTATGGTTAAGGGTCCAGGATCAGGTAGAGAGGCAGCTATTCGTGCCCTTGCTACATGTGGTCTTGAAGTTACATCAATTAAGGACGTAACTCCAGTTCCTCATAATGGATGTCGCCCACCAAAACGTAGAAGAGTCTAATTTAGGAGGGAATAGAAATGGCAGTAAATAGAGTTCCTGTTCTTAAAAGATGTAGATCACTTGGTTTAGATCCAATTTATTTAGGAATAGACAAGAAATCAAATAGAAATTTAAACAGATCTAGTAGAAAGATGAGTGAATATGGTCTTCAGTTAAGAGAAAAGCAGAAAGCTAAATTCATTTACGGCGTACTAGAAAAGCCTTTTAGAAATTACTACAAGAAGGCACAGAGACAGCCTGGACAGACAGGTGAAAATCTTATGATTATGTTAGAAACTCGTCTTGACAACGTAGTATTCCGTATGGGATTCGCTAGAACAAGAAAAGAAGCTAGACAGATTGTAGATCATAAACATGTTTTGGTAAACGGTAAGCAGGTAAACATTCCTTCATACCTTATCAAGGCTGGTGATGTAATTGAAATCAAAGAGGACTGCAAAGGTTCACAGAGATACAAGGACATTATCGAAGTTACTGGTGGAAGAACAGTCCCAGCATGGGTTGAAGTAGACCAGGATAATCTTAAGGGTGAAATCAAAGAACTTCCTAAGAGAGAAGAAATTGATGTACCTGTAGATGAAATGCTTATTGTCGAATTATATTCTAAATAATATATATTTATTTATATTATTGTTCCCAATAAGTTTAAGCAATTCCCAAAAAAGGAGGGGCTATTAGTGTTCGATTTTGAGAAACCAAATATTTTAGTAGAAAAATCAGATGATGGAAGATACGGTAAGTTTGTAGTAGAACCACTTGAAAGAGGTTACGGTACAACACTTGGAAATGCTTTAAGAAGAATTATGCTTTCATCTTTACCTGGATCTGCTGTAAGTCAGATTAAGATTGACGGAGTTCTTCATGAATTTAGTACAATTCCAGGAGTTAAGGAAGATGTTACAGAAATAGTTTTAAACATAAAGCAGTTAGAAATTAAGAATACCAGTGCAACAGATGAACCTAAAATTGCTCATATTGATGTTACTGGCGACCAGGTAGTTACAGCTGCTGATATCCAGGTAGATTCTGATATTGAAATTTTAAACCCTGATTTGGTTATTGCAACACTTAACGGTGGTGCTGATAGCAAACTTAGTATGGAGTTAATCATTACTAAGGGAAGAGGTTATGTAAGTTCAGATAAGAATAAAAACGATAACTTACCTATTGGAGTTATTGCTGTAGATTCAATCTACACACCAGTAGAAAGAGTTAATATGGCTGTTGAAAATACTCGTGTAGGTCAGGTTACTGATTTTGATAAGCTTACATTAGATGTATATACAAATGGTACATTAGATACTGATGAAGCTGTAAGTTTAGCATCAAAAGTTCTTTGTGAACACTTAAAATTATTCATTGACCTTTCAGAAACTACAAAGGACATTGAAGTTATCGCTGAACCAGTTGATGATGAAATTGATAAAGTGTTAGAAATGAACATTGATGAATTAGAGTTATCAGTTCGTTCATACAATTGTTTGAAGAGAGCAGGTATCAATACAGTTGAGGAATTAGTAAATAAGACTTCAGATGATATGATGAAGGTTAGAAACCTTGGTCGTAAGTCATTAGAAGAAGTACTTGCTAAGTTAAAAGAACTCGGCCTTGGATTGAAACCAAGCGACGAAAACTAATAAACTAGAGTTTGTTAGCATTATGGAGGTAAGAAAATGGCAGGTTATAGAAAACTTGGAAGAACTTCAAGTCAGAGAAAAGCTTTAATTAGAGGTCAGGTTACTAGTCTTTTAAATAACGGCAAGATTGTTACTACTGAAACAAGAGCTAAGGAAATCAGAAAAGTTGCAGAAGGTCTTATTGCATTAGCAGTTAAGGAAAAAGATAACTTTGATGAAGTTGAAGTAACAGCAAAGGTTGCTCGTTTAGATAAAGATGGTAAGAGAGTCAAAGAAGTTGTTGATGGCAAGAAAGTAACAGTTTTCGATGAAGTAAAGAAAACTATTAAGAAAGATCAGCCTTCAAGACTTCATGCAAGACGTCAGATGAATAAAGTTCTTTACACAGTAACAAATAATGAAACTGGAAAGAAGAAAGATGCTAAGAAGGTAGACTTAACAAATAAGTTATTTGACGAAATTGCTCCTAAGTATGCAGATCGTAACGGTGGTTACACAAGAATCGTAAAGATTGGCCAGCGTAAAGGTGATGCAGCTATGGAAGTATTACTTGAATTAATCTAGTTGCGAAGCTTTGAGCGAAGCGATTTAATATTATAAAAAGAGAAGTATAAGTGCTGTATGCGTCTATACTTCTCTTTTTGGTTTGTAATTTAATTGAATCAAGACAATAAAACTAAAATTTATTGTCTGCAAAATTACAAAGACACACCAAAATTAAAAATACATTTACTTAGTTATAAAAGGTAGAAGGAGATTTATTTTTTTATTATAAAATTAGGAAAATAAAATAATACATTTCAATATATATAAATAAAAAGCAAATAAGGAGAGAATAATTTTCCTCTAGTATTTTGTTAGACTTGTTAGTATAATATAATAAGTTTGCACTTAAGAAAGGAAAATACATGGAAATAAATACAATAATAGTAATAAACAAAATAGCAAATTTTATGTGTAGCATTTACTCACCAACATTGGCTATATGTGGGATAATAACTATTTTTATGAGTATTTTAGTTATACATGAGAAACCTTATATGATAATAAGTCTGTTGGTAACAAGAAAGTTCCAGCCGGCTAAGAAAAATCACAAGTATGCAGTTGTAATACCGGCTAGAAATGAAGAGCCTGTAATTAAGAACCTGATTAACAGTATTAAGAAGCAGGATTATCCCAGCGAGCTGGTTACAATATTTGTTATAGCCGATAATTGTACAGACAATACTGCAAAGGTGGCAAGAGAAAATGGTGCAATTTGCTACGAACATTTTAATCCTGATGAGAGAACAAAAGGTTTTGCGTTAAAATATGGATTTGAGCAGATTGAAAAGGATTATGGCATACAATCTTTTGAAGGATATTTTATTTTTGACTCTGATAACCTTCTGAAAAAAGATTATATTTCCAGAATGAATGATTCTTTCGATGCAGGAGAAAAAATCATTACTTCATATAGAAGTACAAAAAACTGGACAGAAAGCTGGATAGCTTCAACTTATGCAATTCATTGGTTACGTTCAATCAGATGGAGACATAGGGCACGTTCATTTTTACATTTGGCAACAAATATTCAGGGAACAGGATTTTTGTTTTCAAATGAAATAGTAAAAGATGGTTGGAAATATACATCTTTAACTGAAGATAGATCTTTAACTGCAGATTGTGTAGTTGAGGGCTATGAAATATCATATAATAACGACGCAATATTCTATGATGAGCAGCCAACAAGCTTGAAAGTAGCACTTCGTCAGCGTTTAAGATGGTCTAAGGGGCATCTACAGGCGTTTGCAGAAAGTGGCTGGGGATTGTTTAAAAACATCTTTGTTGATAAGCATACAGAGCATAAAGAAGATGATGCCTGGTATGACTATTTATGGAGAACAATAAGACATAGATTCATGTCCTTTGATACATTTGCACAGTTAGTGCCAAAAAACATTGTATACATAGCAAAATGGATATTGACCAAACTTATTCTTTATCCATTTATTGTATGGAAAATCGGAGCAACTTTCTGGGTTTTCAATGGAGACAGTTATATAGCAACTTTGTGTAAACACATTTTTGGAAATATAAGCATTACATTGGCTCCAGGTTGGAAATCCTATGGACTAAGCCTGTTACTTGTTATATGGGCAAGAATTTTCTATAGAATATGCAAATATTTCATTAATATTTGGATTGCAGTGTACATTTTTATAATAGAATACAAGAGGATACCAAAATTCAGTATATGGCGTAAAATTCTTTATTGTTTCACATGGCCTACATTTGATATTATCCAACGATATACTCAGTATGTAGCCTTGTTTAAGAAAGTTGAATGGAAGCCGATACCTCATAACAGTAAAGTTACAATTGAGGATATTGAAGAAGGTGCATAAAAAAATAGTTGCGACAGGCACGTACTTGATACGTAAATGTCGCAACTGTTTTTTATTATATATTCTTATAGGAAATTATTTTCCAAGTGTTTTGAAGTAATCATATTTCAGTGTTAAGTCATTTTTTCTAAATAATTTGTTTACCTTGTCGCTTGTTTCTTCAAGTTCCTTTTTGGAAATTTTCTTTCCGTTAACAACTTCGCCGTTTTCGACATACACATTACCGTCGTACCAGGAATAATCGCTGAAATAAGCAAGTCCTTTGTATTTAGGTGACAGTGCATTAGTTCCCAAATAATAATTGCTATTATAGTCAATTCCAAACAAATTAAGGACAGTAGGCAGGATGTTCATCTGCATTGTAACTTTATTAACTGACTGGGATTTAATGTCGCTGCTCCAAATAAAGAATGGAGTGTTGTTAATTAAGTTGCCCTGCGTATCTTTATATTTGTCCAAAACAGTTTTGTCATTAATTGTGTAAAGGTAATGGTCTGCGTAGGCAACTATAACTGTGTTATCGTACAAACCGTTATCCTTAAGTGCCTGAATAAGAAGTCCAACCATATAATCGGTTTCGCCAACCATAAGTTTTGCAGTTTCTTCCTCACTTAAATCAGGAACATTGCCCTTGCCATACTTGTTTTCGGCAACAAGTTTTCCAACTTCCTTACTTGTTGTAAAAGGAGTATGAGGAGTATAGGAAATAATATAATCAACAAATTTCCCCTTTTGCTTAAACATCTGATTGTAAAAAGTTTTATTTAAAATAAGGTGTCGGTCAAGTTCGTAATCCAAGTCGCTGTAGTGACCAATATCTTTTAAACCAAAATAGTTGTCATAGCCCCAACTCTTGTAATTAATACCTCTTGAGTAAAAACCTGAAGTGTTCATATGAAAAGCATTTACAGTGTAGCCTTCATTTTTGAACAACTTAGCCATTGTGTGGTTATTTGTGTTCGTATTTAGCGTATAAACATTTTCAGTATAAGAAGCAGGAGTTGTGAACCCGGTATTAACTGCAAATTCTGAGTTAAAAGTTGAACCACCACCGGTATATATTGAATAATGCTTTTTAAAATCAATAGAATTCTTCTTTAAATTATATAAGTTAGGCGTTGTTTTTTTAGTTAAAAGCCATGTGTCCATACCCTCTAACTGTAGGAAAATAACATTTTTTCCTTTGAACATACCTGTATATTTATCACTTGTTTTTGTATCTTTTGCCTTGTAAATGCCGTCCAAAAATTCTTTGTCTTTAGAACTGATTTTTTCTTTAGGCTTAACGAAAGTAATATAAAAGTTCCTAAAAGAATATTCGTACAAACCTGAAACTCTCATACTTTTATTGCTGTCACTGTAGCTGTTATAAACATTTCTAGGATTTTTAAAGCTGCTCCATTTTAAATGACTGTTGGCAAAACCTAGGCTTAAAGGTGCGGCTAAATGTAAAACAATAAAAATTACAAAAAAAACAAGCAGTCTTTTAGGTCTGAAATCTCTCTTTGGAGAGAACTTTCTGAATACAATTATTGCTATTATAAGAATAATAATTGCCGCAACGTAAATTATAGGATCGGCGTGAATAATTGTATCAACAATATAAGAGCTACCTTCACTTGCCATAAGCATCAGATTGAAACTAAAGTAAAAACCTGTTAATGAGTAGTAAACAGTGTTAGTTAAAAACAATGCGTATGCCAAAATAAAAAGCACCCAATAAGCAATGCTACAACCTTTTCCTTTAAGACAGGTTATGATTCCAATAAATAGGAAAAGCCAAACCAAAGTAAAAATATTAGGTGCAGGGTAAAAGGTTGGAAAATACCCTATGGCATAACCAAACGCCCTTGTAAAAATATCCATTAAAAGAAATGGAATAATTAAATATAAAGTATATCTGTGAACAGATATGTATCTTCTTATTTTCAAAAATAAATCTTTGATTTTCGCGTTCATAATAATCCTCCAAAATGTGTAATAGAACAAATATTAAGATAGCACAAATAAGAAAAAAAGTGAAATGTTTTTAAGGTATTGAAGTTGTAAAATATAAAATTTTTTTAACAATTGTGGAGAAGAAAAAGAAATAGTGTTAAAAAGAAGAAAAGTAGTGTGAATAAATTAGTTTTAAATTATCCAAGTTGCAAAATATGTATAAATAGAATAAAATAGGTTCGGACCATCAAAAAGCATTGCTTATATATGAAAGGAACAGATGACTTTTATGGAAATGTTAAAGATAAAAAACTTAACACATGACTTCGTTGACGAAGAAGAAGGAACAAAATTGAGAGCTGTTGATAATGTGTCTTTAGATGTGGAAAAAGGACAGTTTATTGCAGTATTAGGTCATAACGGTTCAGGAAAATCATCTTTGGCAAAACATATTAATGCACTACTTGCTCCAACTGAGGGAACAGTATTTTTAGATGGTATGGACACAAAGGATCAAAAACTTCTTTGGGACATAAGACAGAACGCAGGAATGGTGTTTCAAAATCCGGACAACCAGATTGTTGCAACAATGGTTGAAGAGGATGTGGCATTTGGCCCTGAAAACCTGAAAGTACCAACAGCCGAAATTTGGAAAAGAGTAGAGAAGGCGTTGGGAGCTGTAGGTATGACAAAGTACAGACACAAGTCACCCCTTAAACTTTCAGGAGGTCAGAAGCAGAGAGTGGCAATTGCCGGAATAATTGCAATGGAGCCACAGTGTATAGTATTAGACGAACCTACAGCTATGCTTGATCCTGTAGGAAGAAAAGAAGTTATTGAAACACTTCATACATTAAATAAGGAAAAGAATATAACAATTATTTTAATTACCCATCACATGAACGAGGTAATCGGAGCTGACAAAGTTTTTGTAATGGATGACGGAAAACTAATTATGGAAGGAACGCCAAGAGAGATTTTCAGCAAGGTAGATGAAATTAAAAATATTGGTTTGGAAGTGCCACAGGTTACAGAGTTAGGTCATTTGTTACGAACAAGCGGTTTAAATATAAATGAAGGTATATTAAGCATAGACGAACTTGTTAATGAAATAAAAAAAGCAAAGTGAGAAATAGAATGTCTTTAAAATTAGAAAATGTAAGTTATATTTATGAAAAAGGAACAACTTCAGAAACAGCAGCAATAAAGAATATCAATTTAGAAATTGAAAAAGGTGAATTTATTGCGATAATCGGGCACACCGGTTCTGGCAAATCAACATTAATACAGCATTTTAATGGCTTGGAAAAAGCAACTGAAGGTAATGTTTACTTTGACGGGAAAAATATATATGACAAAGATTTTGATTTGAGACAGCTAAGATGCAAAGTAGGGCTGGTATTTCAGTACCCTGAGCATCAGTTGTTTGAAGAATCAGTAATTAAAGATGTATGCTTCGGACCAAACAACCAGGGCTTGTCAACAGAAGAGGCAATCAATAAGGCAAAAGAAGCTTTGAGTCTTGTAGGTGTCAAGGAAGAACTTTTTGATAAATCGCCATTTGAGCTGTCAGGCGGGCAGAAAAGAAGAGTGGCTATTGCCGGTGTTTTGGCAATGGAGCCTGATATTTTGATTTTGGATGAGCCAACAGCAGGTCTTGATCCGGCAGGACGAGATAAGATTCTTAACTGCATCGAAAATCTTCATAAGAAAAAAGGCATGGCAGTTGTTCTCGTTTCTCATAGCATGGAAGACGTGGCAAATTACGCTGAAAGAATCATTGTAATGAATAACGGAAGCGTAATGTTTGATGACACACCGAAAAAAGTATTTAAACATTATAAGGAACTGGAAAAAATCGGTTTGGCAGCTCCACAGATAACTTATATTATGCATCAGCTAAAAGAAAACGGGCTGGATGTGGACGAAAACATAATCAATGTAGAAGAAGCTAAAGAAAATATTTTAAAGGCACTTGGAAAATAAAGCAATAAATGACAGAATAATCCACCACATAGATTAAGTAGTATACTTGAATGTATCAGTCGAATAGCCAGTCAGATAGATTAAGTAGTATATTCGAGTTTATCAGTCGAATAGCCAGTCAGATAAAGATGTTAATAATCTTAAAGCAAATGATAATAAGTTTTAGATTTTTGAAATTATAAGTTAGTAAGTATAAGCATATTACAAATTATAGGTTAGTAAATATAAGGATATTACAATTAATTTAGGAAGAAGAAATGGCAAATATAACAATAGGACAATATTATCCGGAAAATTCAATAATACACAAATTAGACCCACGAGTAAAATTATTTGGCACAATGGTTTTTATCGTTATGCTTTTTTTACTTGACAGTGTTCCGGGCTATATATTATTTACGGTATTTATGGCAGCGATAATCAAGGCATCAAAAGTACCCTTTGGAAAATTATTAAAAGGAGTAAGAGCAATTCTTTTTATTCTACTTTTTAGTGCCGTATTGAACGTGTTTATGACACCGGGAGAAGAATTATTTTCAATATGGGCATTAACAGTAACAAAAGAAGGCTTGATAAAAGCCGGTTTTATAGCAATAAGACTGGTTTATCTGGTAATTTGTACTTCGGTAATGACACTTACAACAACACCAAATGACTTAGCTGACGGCTTGGAAAAATCATTTGGTTTTCTAAAAGTTATAAGATTTCCGGTACATGAAATTGCAATGATTATGTCACTGGCATTAAGATTCATACCAACATTAATGGAAGAAACAGAAAAAATAACAAAGGCACAAAAAGCAAGAGGTGCACAGTTTGACACAGGAAACATACTGCAGAAGGCAAAAAGCCTTATTCCAATTCTTATACCTTTGTTTATTTCATCAATTAGAAGAGCCATTGACCTGGCAACAGCAATGGAAGCCAGATGTTATCACAGTGGCGATAGAACAAAGATGAAACCATTAAAATACGCTAAGCGTGATTACATGGCGTATGGCAGTTACGTGTTAATTGTAGCAAGTTTATGTGTTGTTACTTATGTGATTTGAGTTTGAAATATATAATGTGGAAATCAAGTACAGAAAATAAATTAGTATATAGAACTATGATGTTAAATAGCAGGTATATTGATATATAGAACTTTGATGTTGAACAACAAGTAAGCTGATATATAGAACTTTTATATTGAATAGCAGGTATATTGATATATAGAACTTTGATGTTGAATAGCAAGTATGCTGATAAATAAGATTTGTATATTCAATGAGAATTGTATAGTTGATAATAGAAAGATAGAAAAATGAAGAGAGTCAGATTAATTATTTCCTACGATGGGACCAACTATTGTGGTTGGCAAATTCAAAAAAACGGAATAACCGTTGAAGAAATTATAAATAGAGAATTATCCTCTCTTTTAAAAGAGGATATTGCGGTAATTGGAGCAAGTAGAACTGATTCAGGAGTTCATGCGGTTGCTAATGTGGCAGTTTTTGATACCGACACAAAAATACCGGCAGAGAAAATTTCTTTTGCACTTAACCAAAGACTACCTGATGACATAAGAATTCAGAAGTCCGAGGAAGTGCCACAGGATTTCCATCCAAGATATTGCAATAGCACTAAAACATACGAATACAAAATTTTAAATAGAAGATTTCCTGATCCGTTAAACAGATTGTACACTCATTTCGTATATCTACCATTGGACGTGGATAAAATGAAAAAAGCAGCAGAATACATTGTAGGAGAGCATGATTTTGCAAGTTTCTGTTCAGCAGGAAGTCAGGTAAAAACCACAGTAAGAACAGTGTACACTTTGGATGTGTCAAAAGAAAATGACATTATATGTATAAAAATAAGTGGAAATGGATTCCTTTACAATATGGTTAGAATAATAGTGGGAACCCTGCTAAAGGTAGGATTGTCAGTCTATCCGCCTGAACATGTAAGAGAAATCCTCGATTCAAAAGACAGATACATGGCAGGACCAAAAGCTCCCGCAAGAGGTTTAACATTAATAGGAATTGAGTATGAGGAATAGTGGAATGAAATATTTGGAAATAAGTGAAAGACTAAAATACACTTCAAGATACTCAAAATGGAAATAAACTTTTCACTTCAGGGACAAAAAAAATTGTATAAAAATTGAAAAAATCGTGTTGACACGTAAATTTAGTTATTGTATAATACATCAGTATTGTGACGTGTTATGCACGTTAGTTTTTTGTGTCTTAGCCAAAGCCCCGGTACGGACATGAAATGAATTAAAGAATTTAGATAAGCAAAATTTCAGGAGGTAAACCAATGAAAACATATATGGCTAGTCCAGCAGATATTGAGAGAAAATGGTATGTAGTTGATGCTACAGGATATACATTAGGACGTTTGTCATCAGAAGTTGCTAAGATTTTAAGAGGAAAGAACAAACCACAGTTCACACCTCATATCGACACAGGTGACTACGTAATTATTACAAACGCAGACAAGATTAAGGTAACAGGAAAGAAATTAGAACAGAAGATTTACTATCATCATTCAGAATATGTTGGTGGTATGAAAGAAGTTACTCTTAAAGAAAAACTTGCTAAGAAACCTGAAAGCGTTATTGAACTTGCAGTTAAGGGAATGCTTCCAAAGGGACCTTTAGGAAGAAGCATGATTAAGAAACTTTTTGTTTATGCTGGAGCAGAGCATCCACACGCAGCTCAGAAACCAGAAGAATTAACATTTTAGTTAACTGAAAGGAGAAAATAACATGGCTACAGAAAAGTATTATGGAACAGGTAGAAGAAAAAGCAGTGTTGCTAGAGTATATGTAATGCCTGGAAATGGAAATATAACAATTAATAAAAGAGATATTGATGAATATTTTGGTCTTGAAACATTAAAGGTTATCGTTCGTCAGCCACTTGAAACAATCGGTGCAACAGACAAGTTCGATATCAAAGTTAGTGTTCATGGCGGTGGATACACAGGACAGGCTGGTGCTATCAGACATGGTATTGCTAGAGCATTAGTTCAGGCTGATGCAGAAAACAGACCTGCATTAAAGAAGGCTGGATTCTTAACAAGAGATTCAAGAATGAAAGAAAGAAAGAAATACGGTCTCAAAGCAGCTCGTCGTGCTCCACAGTTCAGCAAGAGATAATTTGTGGAAAAAATCAAATATACAAGAATACCCCGAAAAGCCTATGCTTTCGGGGCTTTTTCTTTATTTTAAATAATCATTAATAATGGTTGATTCGGACTCGTGAGTAACAAGTGAGTGACATATTAGTGACAAATTTTTCTTTGCGTTACGATTCATTAGAATCTAAGAATTACCGAGAAGAAGTGAGCAAAGCGAACGTATTCGAGGTTTATTGTTGGATTCGCAAGCAATAAGTGATAGGGTAAATGAAATGAGCTAGATGAAACGAAGTGGAATGGAGCTTATTTCAGAGGTCCGCAGATAAAGGGGAGCGAGAGTTGATGTTATAAAGCTTATGCTTTCGGAGTTTAGATAAAATAGCAAGCGACTAATTCAAAGTCATACTTTGGATTAGTCGCTTGTCTATTGATAGAATATTATATAAAATATAATTAGAATAAAATTCATTCATCAGGAGGTATTGCTTCGGAAAAAATCTTATATACAGGATTTAAAGGAAAGTATAATTCTTCAAACAAGTTGGTAGAATTACTTGACGGTGAGTCACTGTATTTAACAAATTCATTTAAGGGACTGAGGAATGATATTGATACTATAGAAGAAGTATATGACAAAATATTAATGTTTGGATTAGATAAAACGTTGAGAGAAGAAATTAGATTTGAAAAAGTAGCTATGAGAGAAGGAATAGAAATACAAACTAAGATGGAAATAAAACATTATTTGGAATTAGCACAAACTAATGAAATTACATATACTATAGCTGATAAACCAACGCATTATCTATGCAATGATGCGTATTATCATATGATGTGTAAAATGGAATGTCCGGTATTATTTGTACATATTCCTAGTTTGAAAAATATGTCGGATATCTTTTTGGATAAACTAATAGAAGTATTTTAGTGGATTTCTCCGCAACATTACTTTTGCCGTCGCTAGGTGTTTTCTTTAGGTAGTCGTAGATATCTTTTTCGTCATCACGATTACCAAACTAGCCACCAATGCCAAAGATAATCTTAGATGCGTTCTTTTTGGCAACAAAAGTTTCGTTTATTTTTGTGTATTTGCCTTTCTTTAAATGAATCCATTTAACATAAGCTATTTTGTTTTTATTGCAAATTTTCACAACAATCCATTTGTTAATCTTAGTTGATTTAATTTTAAATTTAATTCTGCATTTTTGCCCTTTCTTAATATTTACGTTTCTATATATTTGTGCACCCCAAACACCACCCCAACCGATAGATTTCAACTTGGCAATCCATTTGGTTTGCGAAACTCCAACCACTTTTCCATCAGCAGCTTCATACCAAGTATGTCCGGGTTTTCCATCAAAACCTATATAATCTTGCCATGCTGACATAGCAAAAACGCTTGTATTCATACTTGTGGCTAACGCAAGCGATAGAGTAATAACGCCTAATTTTCTCATAAATTTCATAATTGTACACCTCCATTCTTTATTAATGATAAATAGTCATATATTAATTATGCAACATATAAGAAATAAATCTATAGAAACTGAGAAAATTTTTCGAAAATATAAAAAAAAATCGAGATTTTTTCTATTTTTCTACTATAAATCCTATTTATAGGACAACCCATCTGATATAATTGCCCTAACTTAAAAAATAACTACAGAACTACAAACAAAGGAAACTTAAAAAATAATTAAGTTTTAGTTCTTAATAACGGAAAGGTGGTACTTATGGGATTATTCGGAGAAAAAGATGCAATTGTTGGAGCAGCTTTAGGAGCAGGCAATGCTTTTAACAAAAATAAGAAAACAAACAGAGCAGCAATATATGGAAGTGCAATGGGAGCATGTATTGGGGCGGGAAAGAAATGGACAGTGGAAGATTCAATAAAACTTGAGGGAACAATAAGAGCATTGGAGAGAAGAAAGTAGTAGATAACTAACAAATAAATTGACAAAGGGTTACATCTATACTAAAATTTAACTAGATAGTATTTAGAATATGAATTTCTACTTATTGTAGATTAAAGCTATTTGTGTAAAAGATGTAACGCGTAATGCGTTATATTTTTAAACTATTTTTTAAAAAAAGAACACATAGCTTTATAAAAGAAAGGAGGCAGCTATGAAAACAAATAAGAAAATTTTTACAGAAACAATTGGAACAGAGGTATTATCCAAAACAATAAGAAATGCATTAGTACCTACAGAAACAACAAAAGTTAACATTGAAAAAAATGGGTTAATTACTGACGATCAGTTTAGAGCAGAGAAGCGTGCGAGCTTGAAGGAGATAATGGATAATTACTATAGATTCTATATTGAGAAGAAATTGTCGGAAAGTAATTATATAAGCCAGATAGAATGGAAAGATTTATTTGAAGCAATCGAGGCAAAATATAAAGAGAATAATGATAAAACTAAAAAAGAACTTTTAAAAATACAAAAGGAAAAAAGAACGGAAATATACAGAATTTTTTATGAGGATGAAGATTTTAAGAACATTTTTAGTGCAAAATTAATTTCGGATATATTGCCTAATTATATTAGAAGCAGTGAATTGGATGAAGAGAAAAAAGAAGATGTAATGCAGACCATTAATATTTTTAATAATTTTACTTCTTCATTATCGGATTTTTGGAACAATCGAAAAAATGTTTTTTCACCGGAAGATATTCATACATCTGTGTGCCATAGAATTGTAAATGATAACGCACAAATTTTTTATCAAAATTTATTAGCATTCGAAAAAATAAAAAAAGATGCATTTGAAGAAATAAAAACAATTGAAGATAGTAATTGGGATTTAATAGGGGAATGGAAATTAATTGAGATTTTCAATTATGATTATTATGGAATGTTAATGAATCAGAAAGGAATTAGACATTATAACGATGTATGTGGAGCCATAAATATGCATATGAATTTATTCTGCCAAAAGTATAAGAAGAACAAAGCAGCATATAGAATGAGAAGACTTCATAAACAGATTTTAAGTATTGACGAATCTACATTTACAATTCCTAAGATGTTTGAAAATGATGAAGAAGTGTATAAAACTATAAATACTTTTTTTGAAACAATTACTGAAAAAAAGATAATAGAACGAGTAAAAAATATTGCGGATAATTATGAAACATTTGATGATTCAAAGATATATATATCAAATAGATATTATGAAACACTATCTATTTTCATGACAGGTAATTGGAAAACGGTGGAAGACTCTTTGATGGCTTTTTATGACAAGAACATTGTGACAAAGTCCAAAGCAAAAGATGAGAAAATTAAGAAAGCAATAAAAAATGATTCCTATAGAAGTTTAAGTAGTCTAAATGATTTGGTAAAGGAATATAACGGTGATAAATTAAAGAATAATGCTGATGATTTTATAAAGAGCATCAAAGAAAAAATTTTTCAAGTTGAAATTTGTAAATTAGAATATACTGAAAAATCAAATCTAATTGAAAATGAACAGGAAATGTTAATACTTAAAGAAAAATTAGATTTGTTAATGGAAGTATATCATTGGTTAAAAGTGTTTATTATAGATGAAGAAATTCAAAAGGATAACGCATTCTATTTGGAAGTAGAAGACATTTACAATGAACTGGAACCATTAATTAGTATTTATAATAAGGTAAGAAATTATGCAACACAAAAGCCATACAAGAAGGAAAAAATAAAATTAAATTTTGGAATACCTACACTTGCAAAGGGATGGTCGAAATCCAAAGAATATGATAATAACACAATTATATTGTTACGAGATAACAAATATTACTTAGCTATATTTAATCCAAAAAACAAACCTGACAAGAAAAAAATGGAAGGACATTTAAATAAGGAAAAAGCAACGGATTACAAAAAAATGGTTTACAGGTTATTGCCAGGCGTGAATAAAATGTTACCAAAGGTATTCTTGTCGAAAAAAGGAATAGCTGAATATAATCCGTCTAATTATATTTTAGATGGTTATAAACTGAAAAAACATGTGAAATCACAAAACGGTTTTGACATAAATTTTTGTCATGATCTTATTGATTACTTTAAAGATTGTTTAAACAAACACTCGGAATACAGAAAGTTTGAATTCAAATTTACTAACACAGAGGATTATAATGATATAAGTGAATTTTATAACGAGGTTGAGAAGCAAGGATATAAAATTGAGTGGACATATTTGAGCCAGGAGGATGTTGATACTTGGGAAAAAAATAATAGTATATATATGTTTCAAATATACAATAAAGATTTTTCAGACAAAAGTAAGGGAAAAGACAGTATTCATACAATGTACTTAAAAAATTTATTTAGCGAGGAAAATCTTAAGGATATTGTTTTAAAGTTAGATGGAGAAGCAGAACTATTTTTTAGAAAATCAAGTATACAAAAGCCAATTGTTCATAAGAAAGGTAGTATTCTTGTAAATAGAACGTACAAGGAGGGGGAAGAGAGAAAACAAATTAAAGATAATGAATACAGAGAAATATATAATTATCTTAACAATAAGAATAACGAAGAAATTTCGAAAGAAGCAATGGATTTGATTAAAACAAAGAAAGTTGAATACTTTGTTTCAGATTATGATATCACAAAGGATTATAGATACAGCATAGATCAATATTTTTTACACTTACCTATAAAAATTAATTTTAAAAGTTCTAAATATTCGAATGTAAATGAAATAGCACTAAAGAACATTGCGAAAAGTGATGATATGCACATTGTAGGCATTGATAGAGGAGAAAGAAATCTAATCTATGTTTCTGTTATTGATTTGCAAGGAAATATTATTGAACAGAAGAATTTTAATATTATAAATGGAGTAAATTATAAAGAAAAGTTAAGGCAAAGAGAAATTGAGCGAGACAGAGCACGAAAAAACTGGAGAGAAGTAGGAAAAATAAAGGAATTAAAGGAGGGATATCTATCACTTGTAGTTCATGAAATTGCCCAATTAATAGTTAAGTACAATGCTATAGTTGTTATGGAAGACTTAAATAGAGGGTTTAAAAGAGGAAGATTTAAGGTAGAACGACAGGTGTATCAGAAATTTGAAAATCTGCTAATCAGCAAATTACACTATTTGATAGACAAAAATTCAGAAATAACTGAGGAAGGAGGATTGCTCAGAGGATATCAAATGACCTATCAGCCGGAAAGATTAGAACAAATAGGAAGACAATGTGGATATATCTTTTATGTTCCGGCAGCATATACATCTAAGATTGATCCAACAACAGGTTTTGTCGCAATATTTGATGGTAAAAAGATGGAAGATGAAAAGTTCGTTATGAGTTTTAAGTCCATAAGATACAATAAAGAGAAAGATATGTTTGCCTTTGAATTTGATTATAGAGATTTTGAGACACATAATGTAAGACTTACCAAAAATGAATGGAGGATATTTACAAATGGCAAGAGACTTAAACGCGAGAAAATAAATGGAAAATGGGGTAGTGTTAAGAAAATTAATTTAACCAATGAAATGGTCGAAATAATGAGAGCTTTCAATTTGAATTATCTTAATGGAGAAGAAATACTACTGCAAATTGAGAAATTAGATCAAACTGAGCGAAAAAACATTTGCAGAAAAATAAAAGAACTTGTTAGATATATAGTTCAAATGAGAAATAGTTTACCAGATAATGAAGAAGATGATTATGATGAAATTATTTCACCTGTTTTAAATGATGACGGAGAATTTTTTGATTCGTCCAATTATAAAGAAAGTGCAAGATTACCAAAAGATGCAGACGCAAACGGAGCGTATTGTATTGCTTTAAAAGGATTGTATGAAGTAAAACAGATTAAGGAAAATTGGGATAAAAACCAAGAGTTTTCAAGGGAAGTCCTTAAAATAAAACATACTGATTGGTTTGATTTTATACAAAATAAAAGGTATTTATAATGGATGATATTATTAAAATTTCTAATATAAATGATTTTATATTTTGTCCTGCATCTATTTATTTCCATAATCTATATGGAAATGAAGAAAAGCTGATGTTTCAGTCGAAATATCAGCTTGATGGGACAAAAGCACATGAAACAGTGGATAAGGGGAAATATTCAACAAGTGCAGGCATAATAACTTCTTTAGATGTATATTCTGAAAAATATAGAATTGTTGGAAAAATTGATATTTATGATGGAAATAAAAAGTTATTAATAGAAAGAAAAAAACATGTTTCACAAATATTTGATGGATATATATTTCAATTGTACGCTCAATATTTTTGTATGACAGAAATGGGCTATGACATTAGCAAATTACGTATCCATAGCATTGATGATAATAAAAATTATCCTGTACATCTTCCGGATGAAGATGAAGATATGTATAAAAAGTTTGATGACATATTGAATCAAATGAGATGTTTTGATTTGGAAGCTTTTGAACAGGACAATGAACGAAAGTGTAGTAGATGCATATATGCAGATGCCTGTGACAGAACGCTAAAAGAGGGGTGAGCTATATGTTAAATGCAAATGACTTTAGCAAAAAGCAAATAATTTTTTTATTTACAAATCAAGGAGACAAACTGTCGTTCTCGAATGATAATATTGTAATAAAAAATAAAGATGGAGTAGTAAAACATCAGTCAACATGCTACAGACTATTTATGGTGTGTGTGATTGGTCATATATCTGTAACAAGTGGATTAATACAACGCAGTAAAAAGTTTGGTTTCGCAATATGTTTGATGAGTACGACATTTAGAGTGTATGAGATTATAGGAGCAAGAATGGAAGGAAATACACTACTAAGAAGCCATCAATACCAATATTGTGAAAACAATATTGGTAGGAAAATTGAACAAAATAAAATAAATAATCAAATGAAGGCATTGAAAAGTATAAGAAATAAAACAGATGATATAAAAGACGGAATAGTCTTGCTGGAAGAAATGGCGGAAAGACTTGAAGAGCCATTAGATTATTTATCCATAATGGGAATAGAGGGAAATGCTGCGCGAGTATATTTTCCAAGAATGTTTAATAAAATTAAGTGGAACGGACGAAAACCAAGAATCAAAAATGATTATGTAAATGTTACTCTAGATATAGGCTATACAATGTTGTTTAATATAATCGATTCAATGTTACAGATATATGGTTTTGATACATATTATGGAGTTTTCCATAAGTGTTTTTATATGCGAAAGTCATTAGTTTGTGATTTAATGGAACCTATGCGACCTATAGTGGATTATGCAATAAGAAAAGCAATAAATTTAGGACAATGCAACGAGGACGATTTTGAACAGTACAATAACAGGTGGGTACTAAAGTACAAATGTAGTCCGGCATATATTCAGTTTATAATGAAAGCAATATTGGAATACAAAGATGAAATATTTCTTTATATTCAAAGATATTATAGGTATATTATGAAAAGAAAGAGTGTAGAAGAAATGCCAATATTTGAGATACACTAAAAGGGGATAAACAATGATAGTAGTAAGTTATGATATTTCTGATGATAAATTAAGAACGAGATTTTCAAAGTATTTATCTAAATTTGGACATAGATTACAATATTCTGTTTTTGAAATTGACAACAGTCCGCGTATAATAGATAATATTATTACAGACATAAAAAATAAATTTGAGAAGAAATTCACACAACAGGACAGTGTTATAATTTTTAAAATGTCATCAAGTTGTGAGATTTTCAGATTTGGGTACGCTAAAAATGATGAAAAAGACTTTTTTATTATTAAATAATGCAAACCCAAGTCCATATTAAAAGAAATTAAAGGTTATTCAAATATGAATTGTGAAAAAGTAACAAATAATATAATAAAATTAAAGGAAATTCGACACTTAATTAGGATAAATGACGAAATAGGGGTTGAATAACCTTTAAGAATTTCTACTATTGTAGATATGTATGGTGGTGCGTACATCAACAACGTTGAATAACCTTTAAGAATTTCTACTATTGTAGATTTATCTGTCTTCTCCGCCAGCTTTCATAGTTGAATAACCTTTAAGAATTTCTACTATTGTAGATTTTTCTATTATCACGTTTTACTTTACTTGTTGAATAACCTTTAAGAATTTCTACTATTGTAGATCACAAAGATGATTTGAATAGAATTGAAAATGTTGAATAACCTTTAAGAATTTCTACTATTGTAGATATATATCCAGCCAATCAGACGGAGCAGAGTTGAATAACCTTTAAGAATTTCTACTTATTGTAGATAGAACCTTGTAATTTATGTAGTATAACAAGATTAAGTTTGTTTTGAACAATATCAGTAAAAGTTTAATAACCTAGATTGAAAAAATAAGTGTAAATATACGCTTAGCAAAGCTTATAGAAAATACTAAAAAGGATGACATATAGTGATGAGAGATTGGATGGATTTAAATGGCAGTGACGAAATAGAAAGTGTGAAAGTGATGTTTGCAAAAGAAATGCTTTGTTACAACAGGTAAGAGCATGAAGTATCATTTGTTAAATTCAATTATACATTATTGCCTTAGTTTCTTAAAATCAACACCACACAACCTACTCAGGAGGTACCGTTATGAAAAAAATGAACAAGTATATGAAAGCAACTATAATAACTGTTATTATCCTTGCATTATTCACTATTGCTCAAAGAGATAAAATTATAGGATATTTTGAACCAAAATGTATTGAAGAAGGATGTACCGAAAAGGTAGTTGAAGGAACAAATTATTGCAGATGGCATTTGATTAGTGATGACAATGATTATAGTGATACATATCACTCAGGAACAGTCACAACCACAACTAGTGCGTATTCAGATAACACAGATGGATCCCATAGTAACAATGATTACAACAATTACAACAACTACAATAGTGATGACAATGAGTATGACGATGATTCGGACTATACTCAGGAAACTACCAGCGACAACAAGGTTTACAAATACCATAAACGTATACAATATGATTCAAGTGAAGATGCCTATGATGATGGCTATGATGATATTTATGATGATGGAGACTATGATTACGACCGATATGACAATGATGAGGATTATGCTGAAGGTGTAGATGATGCCATGGCGGAAATCGATTGGTAAAAAATATACAAATCAGGCAAGTCCAAGATTATTTCAAACAAAGCTGGTAAGAAGAAAAATTCTATTAAGTTTAAGAAAGTAACTGGATCAAAAGTGTGCGGCTCATATTCAGCTAAAGTAAAAAAGTTAAATAAGAATTTAAATGAATAAAAACTTAAGTTGATAAAAAGTTAAATAAAAACTCTACGGGAGATTTGAAAAAATTTCCTGTAGAGTTTTTTGTGTAATGGAAAATTGTTTATTATATAAAAATGTTCCACAATAATGCACTTTCGCACAAAAGAAATTTATAAAGTTTAATTACTAAATGAAGGTTATTGAAGAATTATCTGAGTAGATACTATTTCTTGAAATTATCTTCTTAAAGTATATAATAGATGAAGGAAATTATAAAAAAGTAAAAGATATAAATAAATTATAAAAAAGCAAAATATAAAATTACACTTTTATAAAAAAGAAAGTATGATATTTAAAGCATAAAAACAAAGTACAAAAACAAATAAAAACAAAGCATAAAAATAAAGTATAAAAACAAGGTATAAAAATATTAAAACTGAGGTGATTACAAAATGATAAAGGCAAAACAAATATCAGAATCTATTGAGTTAGGAGCATTGCTCGCAATTTCAGGTGGTATGATGGATGCTTACTCATATATTGAAAGAGGAGAAGTCTTTGCAAATGCCCAAACAGGAAATATGCTTCTGTTTGGTGTAAACCTTTCTGTGGGAAATTTTCATAAGGCAATATATTATTTCTGCCCAATTTTAGCTTTTACAATAGGCATAATGTTGGCTGACGTTGTAAGAATGAAAACAACAAGGAAACTTCATTGGAGACAGTGGTCGGTATTGTATGAGGCAATAATTTTAATAGGGGTATCATTTGTACCATTATCATTAAATCTTTTAGCAAACAGTTTAACATCCCTTGCCTGCGGAATACAGGTTGAAAGCTTCAGAAAAATTCATGGTAAAGGCATCGCCACAACAATGTGTATCGGTAATTTAAGAAGCGCTACCCAAAATATGTGCGACTTCACCAAGTCAAAAGACAGACAAAAATTGCTAAATGGAATTTTATATTTTGGAATTATAGGCTGCTTTATAGTAGGCGCAATAATTAGTAACGGCTTTATTGAGATTCTTGGCAAGAGGGCAATCCTTGTAAGTGCCATATTATTAATTTTAGCATTTCTTGTTATGTTTATAGATAGGGAAGAAAGTCTACTTAAAAAAAACAAAATAAAATAAATATAAAAAACTAAATGCAAAATTTATTAAAGATTCGCTAATACAAAAATTAAATGTAAGATTAAAAAATTAACTAGTAGAAAAAGTTTATGGAGTTTAGTATCATAAAAAATAAAGACGTGACAAAAGGAGAAGAAATGAGTAACAAAAGAGAAAAGAAAAAATGGTCTACCAAAAAGAAAGTGGTTGCAACCCTTGTAAGCATAGTGGCGCTTTTTCTGATAATTGTTTTAGGCTACGTGGCATATGTTTTCGGAACTTACCACAGAATACCGGACAAGCAGAAATTATCAATTAATAAACCAGCGTCATCTCAGAATGCAAATAGTAGTGAGACCGGTGAAAGCAAAAATGTCAAAACGTTAGACACAAGCAAACTGACAAAAAATAAAGAATACAAAATAGGAACATATAATGTTGGATTTGGAGCTTATACTCCAACTTACAGTTTCTTTATGGATGGCGGAAAATATTCAAGATGTTTTAGCAAACAGTCAGGCATTGACGCGATTAACGGTGCGGCAGATTATGCTATGGAAGAAAAGCCTGATTTTATGATTTTTCAGGAAGTAGACAGAAAATCTACCAGAAGCTATCACGTTAATCAGGAAAATTTAATAACAGAAAAATTCGCAAATTATTACGAAGACTTTGCCGTAAATTACGATTCAGCATATTTATTTTATCCATTTAATGAACCTATCGGAAAGTCATATTCAGGAATTGCCTTTTACTCAAAATATTTGATTACATCAGCAGTAAGAAGAAGCTTTCCAATTTCAACTTCTTTTTCAAAAATATTGGATTTGGACAGATGCTATAGTGTAAGCCGTATTCCTGCAGACGGTGGAAAGGAACTTGTAGTGTACAGCGTTCATATGTCTGCTTACGGAAATAGCGACGAAATACGAGAAGGTCAGACTTCAATGCTTTTTAACGATATGAAGGAAGAACGCCAAAAAGGCAATTACGTTATATGCGGTGGCGATTTTAATCACAACTTAAAACTGGACGAAAACGATAATGCAGAACACGAAGGCTGGGCATATCCATTTCCACGAAGTAAAATGCCAAAGGAATTAAGCTTTGCAATGGACCAACTGTCAAAAGACAAATACGATAGCCTTGCACCATCCAACAGAAATACAGATATGGAATACATCAAAGGAAAGACTTTCACATGTATATTAGACGGGTTCATCATATCCGACAACGTTCAAATGACAGATTACACAATCAAAGACAACGGCTTCAAATACTCAGACCACCAGCCCGTATTTATGAGCTTTAAATTAAAATAAAAAGAAAGATAAAACAGACAGAATACAGGCAAGTAAACACAGTAACAGAAGAGATGAACAAACTATGCATAAACAAGAGAAGCTAAATAAATTATACATAGTAATAATCAAAAAAATAAATAAGATAAAATAAGGAAACAAGACAGAGCAAAAAACATTGCCACGCCTTGTTTTCTTTTATTTAATAAGAAACGTTTCACTATGGATGCACTATGGTACAAGAAGAAAATAGTTGAAAAACAAGTTGACTTATGACACCCTGTCATATACAATACCATATGACAACATATCATACAACAAACATTATACTCCCCATGCGAATATGCAATTCCAAGGCGAACATATACATATTAAGACATTATACTCCCCATACGAATTTGTATATCCCAGTGAGAAAATATATGTATTAAAGAAAGTGCTCTGAAGCCGTCGGTTAATAAAGGCAGCAAAGTCGGCTTTATATAACCGCTACGAGTTGAAGGCAGCGGGAGCGTGCTTTTGTAATACATATATTTTCCCACTGGGAATAACCCAATTTTATGTGGATGCATACTTTTAATGTACATTTCCCACTGGAATAACCCAATTTTATGTGAATGCATATTTTTAATGTACATTTTCCACTGGGGAGTAACCCAATTTTATAGGAGCAGAAAGGAAAACACATGACTAAGTTTTTTGTAAAAAAACCATACTTCGTTCTAGTGGCCGTAATCATAATCCTAATCATAGGTGGCGTAAGCCTCGGCAACATGAACACAGACTTGATGCCCAACATGGAAGTACCATATCTTATGGTCATTACTACAGAACCCGGTGCATCACCAAACAAGGTAGAAAGTGATATAACAGAACCAATGGAAAGTACATTGGGAACTGTTAGTGGCGTTGAAAAAGTAATCAGCAACTCAGCAAACAACTACAGCATGATTATGCTTCAGTTTGCAGATGGAACCAACATGGACTCAACATTAGTAAGAGTTTCCCAGAAAATCGAGACAATCGATTTGCCCGATGGCTGTGGCAAACCTAACTTAATGGAAGTAAGCATGGATATGATGGCAACTATGTATGCAGGTATTGACTACAAAGGAAAAGACATCAAGGAGTTGTCTGATTTTACAACCAATACTTTACAACCTTACCTTGAAAGACAGGAGGGCGTTGCAAGTATAACACCAATGGGACTTACAACAGACTCCATAGAGGTAAAATTAAATCAGAATAAAATTGACAAGATTAACGATAAGATTCTTGGAAAAACAAATGACAAACTAACTGATGCAGGCAAAGAAATTGAAAAAGCAGAAAAGCAAATCAAAGATGGAGAAAGTCAGTTAGCTACTCAGAAGAACAAGTTAAACAGCACACAGAAAAGTACAAATAAACAGTTGGCTGATGCACAGGTAAAACTATCACAGGCACAGGCAACCAAAGTGGCATACCAGGCAAATCTTAATAGTTTAAAAGCAAGCAAAAGCGCATTAGAAGCTGAAAAGAAAGCATACACTGACGCAAAATTAGAAGATGCCTACACTAAGATAGATACAATGTTTGCAACTTTTAATACTCAATTAGAACAGCCGGCAAAAATGGCAGGAATCACTATTCCGAAAAATCTTGAAGATGCTGTAAACAACAAGTCAGAATTTAATAAGTTTATAAAATGGCTTGCAAATTTAGGCTACAAGAATCAGGTTAAAGACCTTTCATATAAGCAGATAAAACAGGTTTACAATGTAGTAAAAGTCAGACTTCCTCAAATAGACACAGAACTTGCTAATTTAAAAACTGAAATAACAGCCATGAAAATGGCAATTAAGCAAATAGATAAGCAAATGCAAGGCATGGATAAGAAACAGTCCACAGCTATTTCAGGTGGCTATTCTGCAGCAGCAGGATTTGGCGCCGGTCAGGCAAAGATTTCCTCAGCAGAAACTGAATTAAAAAACGCAAAGGAAAAATTACAGGAATCAAAAGACAAGTTAAATGATTCCAGAGAAGCTGCTATTGAGAATTCAAACATTGATGCCTTACTTAGCATTGACACATTATCACAGTTAATCACTGCGCAAAACTTCTCAATGCCTGCAGGTTACATTGACGATAAATCAGACAACCAGTGGCTTGTAGATGTTGGTGATAACTATGAGAACAAAAAACAGTTAAAATCAATGGTTCTTACAAAAGTTGCAGGCATTGGAGAAATTAAATTATCTGATGTTGCAGACATAACTGTTGTTGACAATTCAGGCGAGAGTTATTCAAAAATCAACGGCAGAGCAGCAGTTCTTCTTGCAATTTATAAGTCAAGTACAGCTAACACAAGTGAAGTGGCAGGAAATATTAAATCAGCTTTTAAGACAATGGAAGGCAAATACAAAGGCTTATCATGTACATCTTTAATGGACCAAAGTGAGTATATAAGCGTTATCGTAAACACAGTTTTACAAAGCATGTTATTAGGAGCAATCCTTGCAATTATAGTCCTTGCTTTATTCTTAAAAGATGTTAAGCCAACGGTAATAGTTGCCTTTAGTATTCCGTTTAGTGTTGTCTGCGCAATTATTGTAATGTATTTTACAGGAATAACATTGAACGTAATGTCACTTGCAGGACTTTGCATAGGTATTGGTATGTTGGTAGATAACTCCATTGTTGTAATGGAAAATGTTTACCGATTAAGAAACAGAGGTCTGTCAGCCCCAAGAGCGGCAGTTCAGGGAGCAAAGCAGGTTGCAGCCCCAATTGTATCTTCTACACTTACAACAATTTGTGTATTCTTGCCAATGATTTATGTAAAAGGAACTGTGGGTCAGTTATTAATGCCTTTTGCATTTACAATGACATACGCATTAGTAGCCTCATTAATTGTAGCTTTAACTGTAGTTCCAACAATTAGTGCCACAGTTTTAAAGAAAACCAAAAAACAAAACCACAAGTGGTTTGATAAATTCCAGAATGCTTATGGTAGACTTTTGGATAAGTGTTTAAACCACAAGTTAATACCTTTAGCATTAGCAATTATTTTATTAGCAATCTGTGTTGTCCAAGTATTTAACACAGGGCTTGTAATGATGGATGATATGGAAAGCAATCAGATTTCCGTAAGTTTATCTTTAGACAAAGATGTAGACAAGAACACTGCATACAAGACAGCTAATGAAGTAACCAACGCAATTCTTAAAGTTAAGGGAATTAATAAAGTTGGGGCAATGGATGGAAATGCCACTGCAACTTCAGGCTTAACAGGTGGTAGCACTGACAACTACAGTAATTTTACATTCCAGATTATTACTGACGATGACATAACATCAACCAGTCAGTTTAGAAAAATAATCAAGAAAATAGAAAACAACACAAAGAACATAAAATGTGAGAATTTAACTGTTTCTTCATCAGCCATGGGAAGTATGTCACAGATGATGAATCAGGGAATCGAAGTTCGTATTTATGGTGATGACCAGCAGAAATTATTAAAGACAAGTAATCAGATAATGAAGTTAATAACATCTGTAAAAGGAACTGAAAATGTTGATAACGGTATAACAGCTCAGGATAAGCAGTTACATTTGAAAATAAATAAAAACAAGGCAGCAGATGATGGCTTGACAGTAGCTCAGATTTATCAGCAGCTGGCAGAAAAAATCACAACAGAAAAAACTTCAATTACAATTACCCAGGGGGGAAAAGATTATGAAGTAAATGTTGTAAATGAAAACAATAAACCTAACTACGAAAATATTTTAAAAACAACAATTAAGTCAACAACAAAAGACAGTGAAGGCAATGATGTTATTAACAAATATAAACTTTCACGTTACGCAACAGTAGTTGAACAGGAGGCATTAAACACAATAAAACGTGAAAACCAGAGAACTTATATTTCAGTAACTGCTGATGTAAAAGATGGCTATAATGCTACATTACTTTCAAGAAAGATACAAAGCAAACTTGATAATTATAAGGCACCAACCGGTTATACAGTGGAAATTCAGGGTGAGTCAGAACAGGTAATGGAAATGGTTAAACAGTTATTGTTAGCTATTTTATTAGGATTCATTTTAGTATACCTTGTAATGGTTGCCCAGTTCCAAAGCCTGCTTTCACCATTCATTATTATATTTACAGTGCCATTAGCATTTACAGGAGGTATGATTGGTTTAATGATTTTCGGAAAACAGATTTCCGCAATGGCATTAATGGGCTTTATGATATTAATGGGTACAGTTGTAAACAACGGTATTGTGTTTGTTGATTATGCAAATCAGTTAAGAATACAGGGAGTAGACAAGAGAACAGCGTTAATTGCAACAGGCAAAACACGTATGCGCCCAATTCTTATGACTGCAATTACAACAATTCTTTCAATGAGTGTTATGGTATTTTCACAGGATGCAGGTAATGCAATGCAAAAGAGTATGGCAATTGCTGTAAGTTTCGGTTTGCTTTATGCAACAATTATGACATTGTTTATTGTTCCGATTTTATATGACTTGTTGTATAGAAAACAGCCTAAAACAGTTGATTTAGGAGATGAAAATCTGGACGATGTACCTGATGAGGCAGCGGAGTTAATTGAGGAAATGACGCAGCAGTCAGGTAATGGAGATAAATCACAGGAGGAAGAGTAAATGCCTAGAGATACATTTTTTAGGCTTCCTGATGATAAGAAAAATCGTATATTAAAGGGAGCAAAGAAAGAATTTTATAATTGTACTTTTAGCGAAGCATCAATTAATAGAATTATTAAGGACGCAGAAATACCACGAGGCAGTTTTTATCAGTATTTCGAAGACAAGAAAGATTTATATTTGTACGTTATTGAAGAAAATATAAAAAGTGTAATTTCTAATTTTGGAAATAAACTTGAACAGTCTGGGGGAGATATTTTTCTATGCGTAGATAATTTTATTAGTGAGCTTCTTGATGAAACAACGAAAAAAGCAAAGGAAATCAAAATGATTTTTTCTGAAAGCTGGGTGTTCGAGGCGGTTTGGACAAGGTCACTTGAGAAATGCAAAGGCGGCCAGGAAGACCTTCATGGGGACATGATTTCAAGAATTGACAAAACAAAACTTCTAGTTGAAAGTGATGAAGAATTTGAATATGTAATGGAAATCATAGGAGCCATAATCAAGGATACTTTAGACAAAATGTATTTGCATAGGAACTTGGTAAATGAAGACACGCTCAAAAAATCCTTTCATGGAAAAATTGAAAGTTTAAGAAAACATTATTGCATAGTGACAAATAAACAGTAGAAAAAATGCATATATTGTTATACAATAAACCGTGAGTGTAAAAACAGAAAGGATAGAGACATGTTTTATTTTATTGAAATATTAAAGGTAATTTTCCTTGGAATTGTTGAGGGTATTACTGAGTGGCTTCCAATTAGTAGCACAGGTCATATGCTATTAGTTGATGAATTCATCAAGTTAAATGTAAGCGATAATTTCAAAGAAATGTTTATGTTTGTAATTCAGCTTGGAGCAATTCTTGCTGTAGTTGTTTTATTTTGGAACAAAATGTGGCCGTTTAAGAGTGCTAACAGAAGTGACGGAATTAACCCAAAAGGTTCAATTCTTAGAAAAGATGTCTGGTCAATGTGGTTTAAGGTAGTAGTTGCCTGTATACCAGGGGCAGTTGTGACAATTGCTTTTGACGATTTTATTGAAGCACATCTTCACACACCTGTTGTAATTGCAATTACATTAATTTTCTATGGTGTGGCATTTATCATTATTGAAAGATGGAACAAAACAAGAAGACCGAAGATTAGAAGCTTGTCAGATATTACATACAAGACAGCGTTCATTATTGGTTTATTCCAGATTTTATCAATTATACCGGGTACATCAAGATCAGGCTCCACAATCATAGGTGCTTTATTAATTGGTGTATCAAGAGTGGCTGCGGCAGAATTTACATTCTTCCTGGCGGTGCCTGTAATGTTTGGAATGAGTGCCTTAAAAATGATAAAATTAGGTTTTGCAATGTCAGGCTATGAAGCATTTGTTTTAATCTTGGGTATGGTGGTAGCTTTTGTAGTATCACTTCTTGTTATAAAATTCTTAATGGGCTATATTAAGAAACATGACTTCCAGGTATTTGGCTGGTATAGAATTATACTTGGTATTTTAGTTTTATTATATTTTTTTTAATCTAAACAAATCAATATATTTAATGAATAATTAGGTTTTTAACAATCAAAAATCAATAGCATAAAAAGTAGATTAATATGTAATTACATGATTAAGGACATATTAATCTACTTTTTTTATAACAATAAGATGGGCTTATAAAGTGAGCTATGTTAATAAATAGAAAAAAATGTTAAGATTTGTTAAAAATTTTCTTAATATTTATGGCTTAGTGAATAATTCAGGTTTTATTATGATATACTGTAGCCATGTAGAAATAAGCTTAAAAGTATAATAAGTATAAAATAAAAGAAGGAAAAGAATTACAAAAATAAAATTAATAAGTTTGCAAAAGAAAAATAATATTGTGTCACGTAAGATTATTTTAGAAAAATAGGAGACAATATTAGGAAAGAGGCGTGTATGGCTAGTAACAAAAAGAAAGAAACAGCAGATATGGAAAACAAGATTAGCAACCCAAATGTTAAAGAACTTGAGCAAACAAGAACCAAGAAGGATGACGAAAGAGCAAAAAGAAAACGAAGAGCAGTAAGTATTATTGGCTTGTTAATTTTCCTTGCTTTGTCAGCAGCAATAGCAATACCATTTATTAAATTCTTTAGTGAAGCAGAACTTTTTAGAGAATGGATTAAGAGTTTTGGTATGTGGAGCTGGCTTGTGTGCATTGGGGCAATGGCACTTCAGATTATTGTTGCAATTATCCCCGGCGGTGCAATGGAAATCGGAGCAGGATACGCCTTTGGCGTAGTTGAGGCAACAATACTTTGTACAATAGGTTCAATTATTGGTTGTGCAATTGTATTTTGGCTTGCAAGAAAGTTTGGTGTTAAATTCGTAGAAGCATTTTTTCCAATTGAAAAGATTCAGAATTTAAAATTTTTACATGACGAAAGGAAAAGAGATATATTATCATTTATCATTTTTCTGATTCCCGGAATGCCAAAGGATTTAATATCTTATTTTATGGGACTAACTGATATTAAACTTTCAAGATGGCTTGTTATTTCCACAATAGCAAGAATTCCGGCAATTATTGTATCAGCAATGGGTGGTCAGGCGTTAGGTAAGGGACAGTACATTGTGGCGATTATTGTATTATTGGTAATTTTAGGAATAAGTGCCATAGGTGGATTTGCATATAAAGTTATATGTAATAAAAACAATAAATAACAAGTTGCATAAAATTATAGTACTTAACATTATTTTAACTTGTAATATTATGTCTTCATTGTTATATTAGGAGAGATGAAAAATATATTTTAGTGTAGAAATTTGGAATTTCTATTTAATTTACGACTGATAAGTAAGTTATACTAACAGTAATGGGAAAGGAGAGGTAAATATATTCAATATATTTACATGACAGAACATGAGAAAGACTAAAATTGTATGTACAATGGGACCATCAACAGACAGCGATGAAGTTTTGGAAGGGTTAATCAAAAGTGGAATGAATGTTGCAAGATGCAATTTTTCACATGGTTCACATGAAGAGCACAAAGGAAGAATGGACAGAATTAAGAGACTAAGAGAGAAGTGCGACAGACCAATTGCAATTCTTTTAGACACAAAAGGTCCTGAAATTAGAACAGGCAATTTTGAAAACGACGTTGTAAACGTTGTAACAGGACAGACTTTTACATTAGTTGCAGATAAAAATATTTTAGGAAATAACGAAAGAGTAGGTATTACTTATCCTGATTTATATAAGGATGTTAAAGAAGGAACAGTTATCTTAATTGATGATGGTTTAGTAAAAATGGAAGTTGTGAAGATTGACGGAACAGACATTGTCTGCGAAGTAAAGAACGACGGAAAAATTGCTAACCACAAAGGTGTAAATGTTCCTGATGTACACATTAACATGGAATATATGAGTGAGCAGGATAAGAGCGATATTATTTTTGGTATTAGTCAGGATATTGACTTTGTTGCAGCATCATTTGTAAGAACAGCTGATGATGTTAAGGAAGTTAGAAAAGTTCTTGACGACAATGGTGGAGAAAAAGTCAACATCATTGCAAAAATAGAAAACAGTGAAGGAATTATTAATATTGACTCAATTATAGATGAAGCTGATGCTATTATGGTAGCACGTGGTGACATGGGTGTTGAATTACCTGAGGAAGAAGTTCCAATTATTCAGAAGATGATTATTAAGAAAGTTTATGAAGCAGGTAAGCAGGTTATTACAGCAACACAGATGCTTGATTCAATGATGAACAACCCAAGACCAACAAGAGCAGAAACAACAGACGTTGCCAATGCTATTTATGATGGTACAAGTGCCATTATGTTATCAGGAGAAACAGCAGCAGGTAAATATCCAATTGAAGCAGTTCAGACAATGTCAAGAATTGCTGAGAGAACAGAAATGGATATTAACTATAAGAGAAGATTTTTAGATCATCATAGAAAGAGCAGAACAGATATTACAGAAGCTGTTTGTCATGCTACATGTATGACAGCGTACGATTTGGAATCAAATTGTATTCTAACAGTTACTAAATCAGGACGTTCTGCAAGAATGATTTCAAGATTCAGACCTGACTGTATGATAGTTGCAGGCAGCACTGAAGAAAAAGTTGTAAGACAGCTTAATATGTCATGGGGAGTTACTCCTGTTTTAATTAAGGAGAAGGAACACGTCCTTGAACTTTTTGATTACGCAGTAGAAGTTGCAAAGAAAAAAGGGTTAGTTAAGAAAGATGATGTAGTAGTAATTACATCTGGTGTACCCCTTGGAAAATCAGGTACAACTAACATGATTAAGGTTCATACAGTTGAATAATTTATATAATAAAAATGTTGAGTGGATATTCTAAACACCGGAAGAAAGATACTTTGGAAATGGGTTTCTTTTGACAGTAGCGTATATGCAACAAAATTGTTAAATTGGGGTAAAATCGGTTGACATTTTGTTGCAACAAATGATAGAGTAATTATTGAGGGCTTATGGTTCTGCCATAAGCCTTTACTTTTGCGAGTGAAGGTTTTTTCACTTTGCAATTTAAGGAATTTTTAACACAAATAATAGTATTGTTTTAAAGAAATTATTTACAATATATAGTGTTTAGGAATTTGATATTTTTTAAGGAAGGAGAACAGAATGGATAATTGTGACAGTAGTGGGCGAAGTTTTACTGATAAATACAATATAGACGATACTGATGCATATCATCCGTTTCGTTCTTAGTGTTTATAGATAACTTCCCTCATATACGCAATTGTATTTGTTAAAAATAGGTGAGAGTCCTAGAATTTAATTAAATGGAGGTATATGAAGGTGGAAGAAAAATTCGAAGAAGAATTAGAAAATAACGAAGAATCTAATGAAAAATTAGATCAGGAAGAGTATGAAATTCCTGAAAAAGCAAACTACGAAGAAGAACTTATTAAAATTATTAGAAGTGACGATCCAACACCTGTTAAGCTTGACAAGTTAGACGATTATCACGAAAACGATATAGCTTCAGCGCTGGAATATTTAGACAGCGAAGAAAGAAAGAAATTATATTCTATTTTGGGAGTAGACAGAGTATCTGATATATTCTCATATATAGATGATCCTGCAGAATTCATCGAGGAATTAGATCCAAAGGTTGCAGCTAGAATCCTTGGTAACATGGAGGCTGATGATGCTGTTGATATTTTGGATGAGTTGGAAGATGACACAAGTAATGAACTTATAGAATTAATCGACGAAGATGCAAAGAAAGACATTGACCTGATTCAGTCTTATGATGAAGATGAGATTGGTAGCAAAATGACTACTAATTATGTAACTCTTACATTAGACCTGACAATCAAGCAGGCAATGAAAAGACTGGTTGAACAGGCTGCTGAAAATGACAATATTACAACTCTTTATGTAAAAAAAGAAGACGGAACATTTTATGGAGCCATTGATTTAACAGACTTGATTGTTGCCAGAGAATATGTCGAGCTTGAATCTTTGGTAACTACATCATACCCATATGTACATGACCACGAAACAGTTGATGACTGTATTGAAGAATTGAAAGATTACTCAGAAGATTCAATTCCGGTTTTAGATAAAGACATGCATATTTTAGGTGTAATCACTTCTCAGGATTTGGTAGAAGTAGTCGATGAAGAGATGGGTGAAGATTATGCTAAGTTAGCTGGTTTGTCTGCAGAAGAAGAACTGGAGGAGCCTTTAGGACAAAGTCTGAAGAAGAGAGTTCCATGGCTTTTAATTTTATTAATGCTTGGTATGATTGTTTCATCAGTTATCAATATGTTTGAAACGGTAATTGTAGGACTACCGATTATTGTAACTTTCCAGTCAGTTATCCTTGGTATGTCAGGTAATGTTGGAACACAGTCACTAGCCGTTACAATTCGAGTTTTAATGGACGAAGAGCTATCTTTCAAAGAAATGGTAGGTTTTGTGTTTAAGGAAATCAGAGTTGGTTTGTGTAACGGATTAATTGTAGGCGCTATTGCAGTTGTATTTACAGGTATGTTTATTTGGATTGCAAGAGGTCAGGCAATTGGAAGTGCATTTGCAATTTCAGGTTGTATAGGTGGTGCATTGGCACTAGCCATGTTAATTTCAAGTTTCGTAGGAACAATCATTCCTATTATCTTAGACAAAATTGGATTTGATCCTGCCGTAGCGTCAGGACCACTTATCTCAACAATAAACGACTTGGTAGCCGCAGTAACTTATTATGGCTTAGCATGGTTACTATTGATTAACGTATTAGGATTATAGAAAGTAAGAAAATAGTATAAAAAGTTTTAACTAACAGGAGCTACATTGCATAAGCAATGTGGCTCTTATTAGTTATGTTAAAAACATCAAACCATAAATTAGAATATAGAATTGGAAAAATTATTTTTAAAATATTAAAAATTAAAAAATCAATAGAAAAAAACATTAAAAGTTACAATAACACTGTAAATTATTACATTTATATTGAAAAAAATAAATATATGTTATTATCTCCTAAACTAAAAAATTAGATTAACAAAAGGAAAGAGGGGTAATTGAAAATGGTTAAACGAAACAAGATATTAAAAAGGTCAAATTAGTAACAAGTGTTGTGAACATCATGCAATAAAAATAAAATTTTTAACGTTATATTGTTATAACAGTATTAAATCAAATAGGAGGCGATGAATATGAGAAAATTATTAAGAAACATGTGTACAATGCTGATGGCATCTGTATTATTAGTAACAGGTTCGTGTGGTGGTACAACCTGGGTAAGTGGAGTAGAAAACACTAATACACTAATTGAAAAATTGACAAACATGGAGGAAATTCAGGATCCTGAGAAATATACACAAATTTATTTGGATGAAAATTATTTAGGTCAGGTTCCGGATATGTGGGAATTTAGAAATCTAAAAAACATTGAAGTGTCAGAAAAAAACACTAAATACAAAATTGTTGATGGTGCATTACTTTCTAAAGATGGTTCAAAATTATATGCATTTCCACCACAAAAAGAATGTAAAATATATGCAGTTCCTAAAACAGTAAAGGTTATCTGTGCAGATGCTTTTTACAGAAGTAAAATAGAAAAAGTTACTTTTACCGATAATCTTAGGAAGATTGGAGAATCTGCTTTTACTGCTTGTAATAATCTAACAAGCATAGATTTAATGAATGTAAAAACTGTAGAACGCTGGGCTTTTGGATCGTGTACTAATTTAACTCAGTTAAATCTTGGCAAAGTTAAAAACATAGGAGAAAGAGCTTTCTGGGGAATAGGAGTAAAAAACATTACGCTAAACAAAAAATACAATTTAGGTGTGGCTGCATTTGATACGAAGATAAAAATTAATTACGGAAAGAAGTTTAAAGATATTAAACCATATCTTCTAAGCTACAAAAGATGGAATGAAGTTAAAGGAGCCAAGGGCTATGAAGTTGTAGTAAGGGTATATAATCTTGATAATGTAAAAGATAAAGTTTATTTAAAAACTACAGTAAAGAAACCAAAACTTTCAAAGAAATTTCGTAAGAAAATTGCAAGAATGAATGAAAAATTAAATGGTGAAATGTCATCATTAGGCGTAAAAATTAGAGCATACAGATACAAGAACAAAAAGAAAGTTTATACAAAATGGAGTGATGTTAGAAAAAGAACAATTTATTTAGGCTAGGGAGGTAAGATTATGAGAAAAAATTTAAAAAGAAAAATATTATTAACTATGTTATTAGCGTTACTTGCATTTCCACAGATTGTAAAGGCTGATCCTTATGTTGGAAATTATGTTGGAAAAGAAACAAGTATTAGAACAATAATAGACGGTGAAGACGACGAAACATTGTATTCAAAAGTGTATTTTGATAAAGATTATACAGTGGATGTTGAAGGAATAGGTGGCTTATTTTCTTATGAGAGACAGTTTGAGTATTTAGAAAACATAAATGTGTCGCCAGATAATCCGGTGTATAAATCAATTGATGGAGTGTTATTTTCAAAAGATGGAAAGAAATTAATATGGTATCCTCCAACAAAGAATGAAGGGAAAAGTTATACAGTACCCAATAGTGTGAAAACAATAGCAAGTAGAGCTTTTTATCAGGCAAAAATAACAGAAATTAAACTAAATAACAATATCGAAAAAATTGATGAATGGGCATTTTCATTAAGTGAACTAAAGGAAGTGAGTATGCCGTCTAAAATCAAGAAGGTAAGTAAATATGCTTTTAATGAGTGTGCAAATTTACAAAAGGTAAACTTAAACAATGTAACAAATATTGGGGAGTCTGCCTTTTCTCAGTGCAAGAGTTTAAAGACGATAAAAGGTAACAAAATAAAAAAAATAGGCATTGATGCATTTTATCAGAATGTAAAGTTAAAGACGATTCAATTAGGCAAAGTTACAAAAATTGAAAGCGAAGCTTTTAATGGGTGCACAAGTTTAAAGAAAGTTAATTTATCAAAAGTTAAAGAGTTTGGTGAAGAGGCTTTTATGTATACGGGAATTAAACAGTTAACATTAAAGCCGGGAGTTAAACTTGCCGAACAATCATTAGATCCAAGAACTAAAATCAAATATAGTGTGCCATTTTCGAAAATTAAACCATATATAGGTGATGGTAAATGTTGGAATAAAGTTATCGGTGCAAAAGGGTATCAACTTAAATTAACATACAAGGTAAAAAAGAAAAATAAAACCATTGTTTGCACCCAAAAAGCAGACTATATTGGCAGATTTAGTAAATTAGGAAAGAAACTTAAACAGGCAGATTACGAAATATTTGTAAAAATCAGAGCTTATAAGTATAAAAACAAAAAGAAGGTTTATACAAAATGGAGCAAGAGTACCGGATTTTTCTTTTAAAAAATCTAAAAAGATTTTTTTAGCACTTTTTTTTAGCTGGAATATTTTGAACGTTATCTACGTTTAGAATGTAAGAAAGAGCTGTCACTTTGACGATTACAAAACGTTAAAGTGACAGTTTTCTTTGTTTTTAATTAAATTAATAAACCACAAAAGTAATAACAAACAATAGATAATAAAAACAATGTATGAGCTTTTTATAAGGGAATTGTTATTACTTCAAAAACTTCTTTGCAAAGGGTTGACTTCAAAAAAAAATAAGAGTAGAGTGACTTTGGTACGTAAATAGACATGTCAAATTGTACTTATGAAAAAATGAAAAACGAAATGGAGGAGAAAAATGAAAAAGTTAAAGAAAGCATTAGTTTATGCTTGTACAGTTACAACGCTCTTAGGAACAACTACAGCAGTTTATGCAGGAGCATCTAAGGTGCTAAATGGTGGTGGAGCAAAATGGACTGGTGGAGAAACTTCAAATGGTATTTTGTATTCTAACTTATATGATATGGAAGTAGATGGAATACAATACAAAGTTACAGTATGGGTAGATCCAGATTGGAGTACAAAAAAAGAAAAATCAGGTACAACAGATGGAAAAGGAAAGAAAGGAAGAGTACATGTTGGAAAGGCTTCTACTCACAAAAATCCTTTTGTACCTGAAAAGTGTGGATATAAAGATTTTAAAGCAATAGCTATAAAAAAATAAGGTATTGTGTTTAGTAGAGAACCTTGATAGTAAAGTGTCAAGGTTCTTTTAATGTATTATGTTCATAAATGAAAAACTATAAAGGAGGAGAGCAATGAAAAAAATATTCACGCTTATAGGCATAATGACTGTAATCTTCTCAGTTTATTTTATGCTATTAGTAGTAGATAAGTCTAATTATATAGATGAAAGTAGGATTTCAGATTTTTCCCTTAGTAAACAAATTAATTTAGAAACACTTGAAGAATGTGCTAAGGAAAGTAATGTTTGTGTACAAATTAGAACATTTAATAATTATTCCTTTGGTAATACTGATTGCAAAGTTGAAGTAATTAATCCAGCAAAGAATGTTAAATATGGTGCTGTGAGAAGCTTATTCCCTAACAGGCACATGAAAATAATTAAAGCACAAAAAATAGAAAATAGAAAAGTAAGATATTTTACAGTTCAGGAAAATAATTCGACAAGAGTTTCTAAATTTAAAAAGAAGCTGGAAAAATCAGGCTTTGAAGCGATGGTTACATGTAAGGAATCTGTTGAATTTAATTTAGGCATGCTATTTAGTCCTTTAAATATTGGATTTTTTATATCAGTATTTTGTCTGGCTCTATTTTGCACATCAATTTATTATATATCCCGTTTGAAAGAAATTGGAATATTAAAATTAAATGGCTGGTCTGAAAATCGAATTTCACTAAGACTGTATAAAGATATAATTAAGAATACAGCATACGGTTTTGTTAGCGGTGTTATATTATTTTGCATTTATATAATTATTATGGATGTAAGTCAGTTATATTCATATTTACTGATGGTGTTATTTTTAATGCTATCTTTGAATTTGGTATATATTTGTGTAGCTGCAATTGCAGTAGTTTTTATAAAAAATGCAGGTTATATTGATTCAATAAAAAACAAAAAGAATAACAAAATAATATTTATTATGACAATGGCATTTAAGGTAGTGTTGACAGTAGTCGCGTTTATTATAGCCACTCAATTAATAGAAAATGCAATAAGGTTAAATGAAGGCACTAAAAAGGCAGAAGAAATTGAGGCACGCAATTGGTATATTTGCACACAGCATATATCACCTAATGAAAAAGAAGAGAAAGAGTTAAATGCTTTTGTGGAGCAATATGACGATAAGGAAATATTTAATTATTGTCCATCAGATACTTTATTATCCAAGTATGAGAACACAAAAATATACAAAGATTTAGATAGTATTGAAAGTAATATGATTATTGCTTCTTATAATTTACTGCCGTATTTAGGAATAAAAGATAAAAATGGAGAATTACTGAAATTAGATAGTGAGAAAGAATATTTGCTTGTACCGAAAAACTTATGGAAGAAGCGCAAAAAAATAGCAAAATATGAGGAGATGGGAGATATTGAACCTGTATGCATTGCCAGCAAACAATGGATTATGGATTTTGAAACTCCCGGAAAATATTCGTATAATTCAGTTATTCAAATTTCTAAATTGGAAAAAAAGGCTACTATAAGTTATGGTGATGTTTTTATGACAGAAAAGGTAGCAAAACAATTGGAAAAGAAATTGTTGACAATGGGATATGAAAAATCAGACATAGAAATGGAAGCGTTAAGTACAGAATTGCGTACGCATATATATACTTATCAAACGGAATTATTCGAAAGCGTTATGTATTTTGTCATAGTATTTTTGACATACATATTAGTAGATATAAGTTTGTTTTCTATTTATTATGAATTCAAGAAAAAGAAAATGGCAGTTTATAGCCTGCTTGGTAAAAAAGCAACTAATGACATTTCAAAGTTTTTAATATACAACGCCACGATTGTTATTGTTGTAGATATTGTTGTAAATAAAAAATTTGTTTGTTTAGTTATCCCGGAAACGATAATATTTTATGCTATGTTAAAAAGAAAATCGTTTGAAAGTATTGGAACAGTAATAAAAGGAAGGTAAAGATTATGTATGCAATTGAATTAGAAAATATAACAAAAAAGTATGAAAACCACACAATTTTTGACAATTATAATTTGAAGATAAATAAAGGAACGTTTCTAGGCATAAAAGGCCCCAGTGGTAAAGGTAAAACAACATTATTAAATATAATGGGGTTATTAGAAGATTACGAAGGACATTTATCTATAATGGGTGAAGAGATAGCCTATAAGAATAAAAAGAAGAGAAGAATGATGTTGAAAAACACAATAGGCTATTTGTTTCAAAATTATGCACTTATAGATGATTTGAATGTATATGAAAATCTGAAAATTGTCATTAATAAAAAGTCTGGAAAAAATGAAAAACAGCTGATGACAGAGGCGCTGGAAAAAGTTGGTTTTGGAGAGGAGTTCTTAAACAAGAAGATATATACCTGTTCAGGTGGCGAACAGCAGAGAATAGCCATTGCAAGATTAGTGCTTAAAGATTGTGATATTGTTTTGGCTGATGAACCAACCGGTAGTCTTGATGAGAAAAACACAGAGATTGTTATGAAATTATTAACCGGCTTAAATGAAGAGGGAAAGACAGTTGTGATGGTTTCACACGACGATGATGCACTTTCGTATTGTAAAGAAATAGTACAGATTTAATAAAGACAAAAATTAATTAAAAAATCCCATTTGACAGATACCGAAATTTTCGGAAATGCCAAATGGGATTTTTTTTTAATGCAATCTTTTTACTGCAATTCTGACTACCGGCCAGATAATGCAGGCTGCTGCTGTTCCCAGCAAAGCAGCATAAAGTTGAGTTGTAGAATATGTTACACCTGCAATTCTTGTCATTTTAGGTGATAAGTGACTTCCGAATGTAGGAATAACCCATTTTACAATTAAAAGGTTCATAACAGCCCATTTTGCAAAAGAACCGGTAACAAGGCTAAGTGGAAGTAAATTAAGTTCCAACTTCTTGCCACGAACAAACCAGGCAAAAAGGACGATTACAATATTGCCAAGCATAATAAATGGTAAAATCATTGGTACAGTGGAAATTATTGCAGACTGTGTAATAATGAAAGAAGTAACAGGTGCTACAACTGAAACTATTACACCGCTAAGTAATCCACAATAAAGTGTATCAATAATTAAAATCAGGTTAATTAAGCCTCCGGTAATAGGTAAAGTACCGGGGGTTTTTAATAACTGTACAACAACACAAAGAGCAATCATTATGGCTGTTACAGTTATTGTTTTAGTTTTCATTTTCATTGTTGTAGAAATCCTCCTTAGTAATCAGGTGAAGATATTTAAGGTAATCTGAACGTGAAGGCTTTTCAAAAGTTGAAGTTTTCTTCTGTTGCTCAAGTCCCATTGTGGCTTTTCTAACATCAGCAAGAACTCCGGCACCACCCATGCATCCACCGGGACATGCCATACCTTCTAAAAGATAGCCATCATACATACCGGCTTTTGCCTTAGCAAGCATTGTCTTACATTCTTTTAAACCTTCAGCTTTAACAGTCTTAACTTCTCTTTCTGGTTCAAGACAGTTAATTGCATTAACAACGGCTGCGGCAACACCACCACTGGCAGCGAAACCTTTACCAAGAGAGCTTGATGTATTTAATGGCTCTTCAACTTCTAATTTATCAAATTCAATGTTTTTAGCATCAAAAATACCCATCATTTCTTCAAAAGTTAAAACAAAGTCAATATCACTTCTAACTGATTTTCTACTAGCTTCTAATTTCTTAGCAGCACAAGGTCCGATAAATACAACCTTGCAGTCAGGATGTTGTTTCTTTGTCATACGACCTGTTAAAACCATAGGTGTAAGTGCCATTGAAATGCAGTCAGCGTATTCAGGATAAGTTTTCTTAGCCATAACTGACCAGGCAGGACAACATGAAGTACCAAGCCAAGGATGTTCATTAGGAACTTCCTTCATAAAGTCGGCAGCTTCCTGCACCGCACATAAATCGGCACCAATGGCAACCTCAACCATATCTTCAAAACCAACAGCCTTAAGTGCGGCTCTAACCTGTTCAGGTGTAACCTTATCACCAAACTGTTTAACAAATGAAGGGGCAATGGCAGCGTATATAGGTGTATCGCTCTTTAATGCAAGCACCGTCTGGAAAATCTGACTTTTATCAACAATGGCACTAAATGGACAGCTTACCAAACACATACCGCAGGATACACACTGATCATAATCAATATCAGCTCGTCCATATTCGTCTGACTTAATGGCATTCATACCACAGGCAGCAGCACAAGGACGTTCCTGTTTAATAATTGCGTTGTAAGGACATGCATTTACACACTTACCACATTTAATACATTTTTCCTGGTCAATAACAGAACGACCATTTTCCATATGAATTGCGTTCTTTGGACAAACCTCAATACAAGGATGTTCAATACAACCCTGACAGCCGTTAGTAATTAAAACACGTTTCTCAGGGCAGGCATGGCACGCAAACTTTATTATATTAATAAGGGGAGGATCATAATATTTTTCGTCTATGGCACTGGCATCAATTCCATCAGATAATGGTGCATGCTCAGACATATTTCTTACAGGCAAACCAAGAGTTGCTCTTAATCGTTCCCCGATAATGGCACGTTCAAGAAAAATATTGTCATAATATTTTCCAATTTCGCCGGGAATAATTTCAAAAGGAAGATCCTCTATATGTGATAAAGGATAATCTTCGTAAGCCATTCTGGCTATTTCAGTAAAAACCTTATGACGAATTTCAGTTTTATTTGAATAAATACCTCTCATAATTTTCTCCATTCTGTATGATAATAGTAGGCAAAGCCCAATTTGCCTAAATTATAACATATTAAAAGTGAATGATAAAGAGAATTGGTTAAAAATTTAACAAAGTTTTAACATAACTAAAAGAACTTAATAAAATAAGAAAATACCCGTAAAAACCTAAAAAAATTTATTAAACAATTTCTAATTATAATTACAGGAGAATAAATAAGGGAAATAAAACTATTGAATTACATTTAATTTAAAAACAGAGTAATAATGAATAATAAAAAATAATAATATTTTTGAAAATAAATGTTGAAAAAACATACAATACAGTTGTATTATAGAGTTTAGCTGTCTGGCAAAAAAAAGAAGAAATAGGGAGGAAAACAATGACACAGGAAATAGCTAATCCTTTAGGAACACAACCAATAGGAAAATTATTAAAAAAATTCGCAGTGCCAAGTATTATATCAATGATAGTAATGTCCCTATATAATATAGTAGACCAAATTTTTATAGGACAAACAGTAGGAGAGTTAGGAAATGCGGCAACTAATGTGGCTTTTCCGCTTACAACTTTATGCCTTGCTACAGCTCTTACATTAGGTATAGGTTCGGCATCAGGCTTTAATTTAAACATGGGGGCAGGTGATACAAAGAAAGCACCATATTACATAGGTAATGCAACAACACTTATGCTTATTATAGGTGTGATTATAGGAGTTATCGGTATAGTTTTCGTGAAGCCAATGCTTTTATTTTTTGGCTCAACAGACAAGGTGCTTCCTTTGGCAATGGAATATACAAGCGTTATTGCATTAGGATTTCCGGCAGCCATTGTATCAGCAGGTGGAGCACATTTAGTAAGGGCAGATGGTAATCCTAACTTTTCAATGGCGTGCAATCTGACAGGGGCGGTTATTAATGTTGTACTTGATTATATTTTTGTAATTCTCTTTGGTTGGGGAATGTCAGGTGCTGCAATTGCTACAATTATCGGTCAGTACGTTGCTACATTAATGGTTATTTGGTATTTAATACATTTTAAAACAGTTAAATTAAAGAAAGAGCATTTTGTGCTAAATGCAAAAATATGTTTAAGAGCAAGTCACCTTGGTATGGCTCAAGGACTAAATCAGTTGGCAATTATGTTTGTTCAGATTGTAATGAACAAGACACTAACATATTACGGGGCGTTAAGTTCATACGGAGCAAATATACCCCTTGCAGTATGCGGAATTGTAATGAAGGTAAATCAGGTTTACTTCTCAGTTTGTATTGGGGTAGCCCAGGGCATGCAGCCAATTGTAAGTTTTAACAGAGGAGCAGGAAAGTTTGACAGAGTTAAGAGAACCTACAAGATGGCACTTACATGCAACGTTGTAATTTCATGTATTGCATTTGTTGTATTTCAGTTATTCCCTGAACAGCTTTTAAGCATATTTGGTTCAGGAAGCAAAGAATACATGCAGTTTGGAGTCAACTTCTTTAGAGTATTTTTATTTATGACATTTTTAAATGGTATACAGCCAATAACATCAACATTTTGTACAGTTATCGGTGAACCTAACAAGGGAACATTTTTATCTCTTACAAGACAGGTGATTTGTTTTATTCCTTTAATGTTGGTTCTTCCAATTATTTTTACAACAATAGGTGGAAAGGCAATGGGAATTGAAGGTGTAATGTACGTTGCACCAATTTCAGATTTTCTTGCAGCAGCACTGTCACTTATAGTCGTAAGAAAAGTGTTTAAAACATTGCAGTAACTTAACAAAATTATATATTTTAAACACAGATTATATAAAAGGTAACTTATTGAAAAATAATAAAAAAAATTTTGAAAAAAAGAAAAATATGTACTATACAAAATAGAATATGTTGTGCTATAATACGTTAGGCGGACACAATATCTTGTGTTCGCTTAAAAAACGGACAAAATATAGGAATCACCCCATAAATAGGGGAGTTCAGGCAGAATAAAGGGATTTTTTGGAGATAAGATTAACAATATTTAGAACAATAGTTAGGGAAATATACAAGAAATTGCAAAGGAGATAGGTATTAATATGGAGTCAAAGATTAGAAGAGTTATTAAGAGAAATGGAGAGGAAGTTTCTTTTGATGTAAATAAAATCCTAAATGCAATTAGAGCTGCAAATAACGAAGTTGAACCAATACACAAGTTAAATGAATACCAGATTGCAGCAGTAGGAAATATTTTAGAAAAAGAAATTATGTCTACACAGCATGCTACATCAGTTGAAGATATTCAGGATATGGTTGAACGTGGAATTATGGAAATGCGTGGCTATGAAGTTGCACAGAAGTATGTAAGATACCGTTATGTACGTGAACTTGCACGTAAATCTAATACAACAGATGAGGGAATTCTTGCACTTATTGAACAGTTAAACGAAGAAGTTAAGCAGGAAAATTCAAATAAGAATCCTACAATTAACTCAACTCAGAGAGATTATATGGCAGGCGAGGTAAGTAAGGATTTAACAAAACGTATATTATTACCAGAAGAAATTGTTGAAGCACATGAGCAGGGAATTATTCATTTCCACGACTCTGATTATTTTGCTCAGAAAGAACATAACTGTGACTTGATTAATTTAGAAGACATGTTACAGAATGGAACATGCATTTCAGAAACAAAGATTGATAAACCACATAGTTTCTATACTGCATGTAATGTTACTACACAGATTGTTGCTCAGGTGGCAAGTAATCAGTATGGCGGACAATCTTTTTCGTTAGGACATTTAGCTCCATTTGTACAGATTAGCAGAGATAAAATAACAAAAGAAGTTTTAGCTGAAAGAGAACAGATTGGCTTAAATTACAGTGATGAACAGGTAAAGAAGATTGTTGAGAGAAGATTAAAAGATGAAATTAACAGAGGTATTCAGACTATTCAGTATCAGTTAATTACTCTTATGACATGTAATGGTCAGGCACCTTTTGTAACAATGTTTATGTATCTTGATGAAGTACCTGAAGGTCAGACAAGAGATGATTTGGCTACACTTATTGAGGAAGTATTAAAGCAGCGTATTCAGGGCGTAAAAAATGAAAAAGGTGTTTGGATTACACCAGCATTCCCTAAAATTATATATGTTTTAGATGAAGACAATGTAACACCTGATTCAAAATATTGGGCATTAACAGAACTTGCAGCAAAATGTACTGCAAAGCGCATGGTACCTGATTATATTTCAGCCAAAGTAATGAAGGAAATGAAACAGGGGTGTGTTTACCCATGTATGGGATGTCGTTCATTCCTTACAGTAGAAGACAGTCAGAGAAATCCAGATGGAAGCCACAAGTTCTACGGACGTTTCAATCAGGGTGTTGTAACTATTAACTTAGTTGATGTTGCATGTTCATCTAACGGAGATATGGATTTATTCTGGAAAATTTTAGATGAAAGATTAGAGTTATGTCACAGAGCATTAAGATGCAGACACGAAAGATTACTTGGAACACCTTCAGATGTGGCACCAATTCTTTGGCAAAATGGAGCATTGGCACGTCTTAAAAAAGGTGAGACAATTGATAAACTGTTGTTTGGTGGATATTCAACGATTTCACTTGGTTACGCCGGACTTTATGAAATGTGTGTAAGAATGACAGGTAAATCACATACAGATCCTGAGGCTAGACCATTTGCTCTTAAAGTAATGCAGAGGCTTAATGATAAGTGTGCAGAATGGAAAGCAGCAGAGAACATTAGTTATTCAGTATATGGTACACCAATGGAATCAACTACATACAAGTTCGCAAAATGCTTACAGAAGAGATTTGGAATTATTAAAGGCGTTACAGACAAGAATTACATTACAAACAGTTACCACGTACATGTTACAGAAAAAATAGACGCTTTCAGCAAACTTAAATTCGAATCAGATTTCCAGAAATTATCACCGGGTGGAGCTATCAGTTATGTAGAAGTTCCAAACCTACAGGATAATATAGAAGCAGTAATCGAAGTAATGAAGTTTATTTATGACAACATTATGTACGCTGAATTAAATACAAAATCAGATTATTGCGAATGTTGTGGATATAACGGCGAAATTCAAATTATAAATGATGAAAAAACAGGCAAACTTGTTTGGGAATGTCCTAACTGTGGCAACAGAAATCAGGATAAAATGAGTGTTGCAAGAAGAACTTGCGGATACATTGGAACTCAGTTCTGGAATCAGGGAAGAACACAGGAAATAAAGGACAGAGTCCTTCATCTATAAAAACATAAACAACCGGAAAATTTCGGATATAATTAAAAAATGAACTTTAAGAACAAGAACAGCATTGACAATTGTCGATGCTGTTTTTGTGGTTTATTTCTTTTTTGTGATTTTTGCAATAGACATTCTATTTAATTATAAGCAAACAAAACAATGTAACACATTCTATAAAAACGTTACTCATATTATACATAATATACAATGACGCAAAAAAAAAGAGACAATGAGACGAAAATGTCGTTTTTTCAAAAAAGATATTGTAAAAATTGTTAATTGAATAAAAATCAAAATTGTGTAAAAATATAGTTAAGTTAGCTGTAGATACATTGTAGAGTAACAGATATGACTGGGTACTCGCAATGTATATAATGGGGAATTCCTTAATAAACATAATAGGTAAGGAGATAAGAGATAATGAAAAAATTAATGTTAGGAATAGTTTAATGTGGTAATAGTTTCTAGTATATATAAATGCTAGGAACTATTTTATTATGGAAAAAATAATGCAAATAAGTATAAAGCAGTAGAAGATAGAAAATAAAAATGAATTGATACAATTTGATGAAAGTATTATATATTTCTATACATCTGTATTTGTTAATAATTTTAATGTGAGGAGGATGATGAAAAATGAAATTAAAACAATATTTAATGCTATCAGTCATTGTGTGTGTACTAATAATAACAAGTGGTTGTACTAATACAAATTCCAAGCTAAGTGACAAAGAAAAAAAATATAGCGTAGCAGTTGTGAAAACGCCAAAAACAAATAATATATTCGGAAAAACAAAAATAGAATTTTTCAACCAGCATTTAAAATCAATTAAAACAAATAAATATTCTTATGGTGGCGTTGGCAGAACAAATTTTGGCTTGCCAATAAAAAAGGGAAAATATATTTATGAAATGAGTGTAGGTCACGGAATAGATAAAAAAAATGTAAAGTCTTGCAGTTAAATACTGAAACAGGAGAAATAAAGGAATATAAAGTATGTAAATATACAAATAACATATGTGTAGATGAAAAATACGTATATGGAATAGCTAATTTAAATGGAGCAACAACAGTTAGCAGAACTACTATTAAAGATAATAAAATGGACGAGGTAGAAGTGAAAAATGAAATGTGCATGGAGTGTTGCGTATATAATGGAGATTTTTATAGACTAACCGATTGGATAAATGGAAGAGCATTTCTAGCCAAAGTAGACTTTGATGGAAAAGACAAATCAGATAATAAAATAGAGTTGACGAAATATTGTGACGAAGATACAGAACCTTTATCTTTTTATGAATATAAAAATAAGCTCTATATGCCAGGAAGAAAAAGTCTGTTGTATGTTAAAAATAACAAGGTTAATAAAATAAAAATAAAAACCTTAAAGTATACTGATCCTATATTGGTAAAGGGCGTAGGGAATTATTTGTATATATTAGTGGCATCTAGGCATGCACAAAACAATGATTCAAAAATTATAAAGTATAATATGGATTTAGAAAAAATCGAAACAGAGTATAATATTAATTCATGTGCTATACAGTATGATGTTGTAGGAAATAAATTATATATTGTAAACTTTGATGATGAAATAGTTGAATACACAATGGAAAAAGACAAATTAACAGAAAAAAACAGAACAGAAGTAGAAGTAGACGATAATGAATATATATCGGCTATGTATGCAAAATAAATATTAATTATTAAATAAGCTGCACACTAAACAATTAGCGTGTAGCTTATTTAATATGGAAAAAATCAGTTGGGAATAATGTGTTTTCAAGTCATACAAACACTAAAAAATTATGTTTTAACCAGTGATTGCAAAATTGAGTAGTGGCTTATGCAGGATTAAATATTGTTAAAAAATCGTTTCATATTTTACTCCTAAATGGTATAATTATAACAAGTTTGCAGGTCGGATAAAATTGAATAATAAAAATTAACCCTAGTAAAATGATAACTCTGGTTAAATAGTAAATATATTTATATAAATAGCTTACACCCAAAGAGATTATATATAAATGGAACAGGAGAAAAATATGATTGTAGAACATTTAAAGGATCATTTTTTTAATGAACTAACAAAGGAAGAACATCTAGAGAAAATAAAAGAGGGTACATTGTCTTATAACAGACTAATGACCTATTACAGATGTGCCATTATGGAGGTGGAAACTAAGTTTAAGGTGCTAAACGAACAGTTTTCACTACGTTATGACGAGAACCCTATTGAGGCAATTAAGTCAAGACTTAAGTCACCGGACAGTATAATGAAAAAAATGCGAAAGAAAAATATTCCAATGACAACAGAAGGAATTGAGGAAAATATTTTTGATATTGCAGGAATTAGAATAATATGTTCTTTTGAAGAGGATATATACAAGATGGCAGATTTGCTGTTACAGCAGGATGACATTAAGTTAGTAGAAAAGAAGGACTACATTAAGAATCCCAAGGAGAGTGGATATAGAAGTCTTCACTTAATTGTAGAGGTACCAATATTTTTGGAAAACGAAAAAAGAGCCATGAAAGTAGAAGTTCAACTTAGAACAATTGCTATGGATTTTTGGGCAAGTCTCGAGCATAAACTGAGATATAAAAAAGATTTAGATGAGAATATTCTAGAAAAATTATCAAAAGATTTGACAGAATGTGCACTAAAGTGTGCAGATTTAGATCACAAAATGCAGTGTATTAAAAAGAGCATAGAAGAAAATTCGTTAAATAGGCGAGGCAAATAGAAAAGTTTGTACTGTTAGTAACAATAAAAAACAAATGCAAATTTGGTTTCAAATGGGAGTTGTAAGAGAATAGTTTTTTTGAAAAGAAATATATATAAAATGGAAAAAGGAGAAAAAAATATGATTTTTGAATTTAGTAAGATGGAAGATACGGTAATTCCTAATTTCTATGGTGGAGAAAAACACATTAGTGCCAAAATGCATGTGGACGACAACTTGAAATTAATGAAAGGCACTTTAATTCCGGGAGCTTCCATAGGTGTTCATATTCACGAAAATAACAGCGAAGTAGTTTTTGCACTTTCCGGGGAAGCGGAAGTAACAATGGACGGGAAGACAGAAATTTTAAAACCTGGTACAGTTCACTATTGTCCAATGGGACATAGTCATGGAATGGTAAATAAAGGTACAGAGGATTTTGTAATGTATGCAGTTGTACCTAATCATAAATTATAAAAAGGAATCGGTATAGCGTATGAATGGAGTGTCGTTTTATAAGGAAAAACTAACGGATGGTAAAGCTGTGTATTTTACACAGGACAATTTTAATATTAAAAATGATGGAACAGAAGATGTAAGTGTGCAGTTACAGGAAGCAATTCACGCTGTTGTAAAACAGGATGGATATGGAGTGCTATTTGTGCCTGAAGGTAAGTACCTTCTTAGTAGAACAATCTATGTTCCAAAAGCAGTACGAATTATAGGTTATGGCAAGAACAGACCAGAATTTATTTTGCAGGATAATGCGGATGGTTTTAATGAACCACATCCTGAACAAAAAGGTGGTTTTAAATATCTGTTTTGGTTTACTAACAAAATGGAAGAGGACGAAAGTCGTATTCAGGATGCCAATCCGGGAACTTTTTACAGTGCAATGTCTAACGTAAATGTAAGTCTGGGCAGGGGCAATTCTCAGGCAGTGGCTTTTAGAACTCATTACGCACAGCATTGTTTCATTAATCATATCGATATTAATGTTGAGTCAGGAATGGCAGGCATTTACGATGTTGGAAACGAAATGGAAGATATTTTCATTAATGGTGGAAAATATGGCATCGTTACTACAAAGTGTTCTCCGGGCTGGCCTTTTGTTATGGTTGATGTAAGGTTTAACGGTCAGACAGCAGCAGCCATTAGAACCCACGAAGCAGGTCTTAATATAATAAGAGCTCACAGCACTAACACATCCAAGTTCATTGATGTTGATGAAGGTTATTTTGAAAAATTAATTATAGAAGACTCAATATTTGAGGATATGAACACATTTTTGGACATTGCTCAGGAGAAAAATCAGCTTACACAGATTAATGTAAAAAACTGTTATCTGAGGGCAGTGGAAAATATTGTTTCTTTTAAAGACACAGGAAGAAAAATAAACAGTGAAGATTACCAGTGCAGATTGAAAAAGTATACCCATGGAATTGTGGCAAGTGATATTAATCCTGACAAACAGTTCCACGATGAAATTTACCGCTATGCAAGAGAAGTGGATTATTCTATTTTAAAAACAGACCTGCCGGTACTTCAGGAGATGGACTTGTGGGCAAATGCTAAAGATCTAGGCTTGAAAGGTGATGGCGTTACAGATGATACAGAAGCCTTAAAGAATGCAGTTGAAAAGTATCAGACAATATATTTCCCACAGGGAGAATACATTTTAACAGACACAATTACTTTAAAAGAGGATACTTCTTTTGTTGGTATGAATCCGGTTTCGACAAGATTAGTATTAAAAGAAAATGCAGAGAAATTTACAGGTTTTGGAAAGGTAAAACCTTTCATAAAGACATCAACCGGAAAGAATATTCTCTTTGGATTAGGCGTGTACACAGGTGGTCGAAATCCTAGAGCATGTGGTGTGTTCTGGTGTGCCAACGGCGATTCATATATGAATGACGTGAAATTCTTTGGTGGTCATGGCAATTTGGTTAAAGGTACAGGCGATTTTGAGATGCCATACGACAGAGGAAGAGCAAGAGACGCTGACCTTAAGAAAATATGGGACTATCAATATCCAAGTTTGTTAATTAGAAATGGTGGAGGTATTTTTAAAGACGTTTGGTCAGCCAGCCCTTATGTTACAGCAGGTGTTCAAATTGAGAAAAACAGTTCTCCAATTAGAATTTACTGTTTGTCCTTAGAACATCATCAAAGATGCGAAATTAGAATGATAAAGGCAAAAGACGTAACAATTTATGGTTTCCAAAGTGAAGAGGAAAAAGCAGAGGGCGAATTTGCACAGCCAATAGAATTACATAATTGTAAGGATATTACTTTTGCATCAACCTACTGTTTCAGAACTGTATTTGTAAACAAGCCTTATCCATATTGTGTCAAAACCTGGGATTGTGAAAACATTAAATTCCTTAATGTACACAATTATTCTCAGATGAAATATACAATAGACAATTTCCTATTAGATGTTAATACAGGCATTGAGGTAAGACCTTGGCAGGCGGCAAGAATTGAAGTTATTGGAAAAGAAACAAGTCACGTAACAAGAAATACGGTAGTTGAATTTTCAATGGATTCCAAAAATAAATATAGTAATGAATTATTATACAGTGGATTTAGATTTGCTGATGGTGGCTGTTGTGACGGCAGAGGTAACTTCTATTTCCTTGATAGCTTAGACAAGAAGATTTATCGAATAGATGGCAAAACCTTGAAGATGACAATGTATTTTGAATCACCGTTTAAGATTAATTCTATTGGTTTTGACACAAGAGACAATATTGTTGTAGTTGGTGAATATTCAATTCCAAGAGAAGCTACTTTAAATGGCAAGGAAATAATAAACAACTTACCACCTGACAGTTATGGCACATCTTATGGCTTCTGGTATGACAGCAGAGCGATTGTTGTGGCATTTACAATTGACAAAAATGGTGACATTGAGAAATTGCACAAAGTCAATATAGGCGATATTAAACCGGAAAGAGTTTTATATCCGGGAAACCGTTGGAGAGATGGAAATGACTTTGAACAGGTTGTTACCTACAATCCAAAGAAGGCATTTTTGGCAAAAGACGGAAAGACAATTATCCCATGCCACTATGATTTAATGAGAGCAAATAATTTATCAAGATCAAAGCCGGGAAGAAAGTTATATTCAGTAGACGAATTGTACAAGCGCGTATGGCAGTGTGATATTACAGAAGACGGTTTACTGGAGAACCCGGTTCCGATTATAGAAGAGGGCGATTATAAAGTAAGAAAGTTTAACAATAAGATTTACGTGGCAGATGACAATATTAAAATATATGAAGATTTCAAATTGTCAGACACAATTAAGTTGCCACAAAGACCTACAACTTTTGATTTTGGAGGGGAGAAGAGAAAAAATCTTATTGTGACAACGAGACATGCAGTATATTTAGTAAAGGATTATTAAAATTATGAGAAAAGGATTAATTATGGCATTAGCTACGTTGCTGGCTTTTACCATGGTAGGTTGCGATGGCAGCAAAAATAATAGCAAAAGCGACACTAATAAGGTAAAGGAGTCTAAAGAAAAAATAACATACGTTTCAAAAGGAAATCCTGTAACTGACAACAAGATTTTCGGAGATAATGTTTATGTTTTTGACAGCAAAGACAAAATAGAAGATGTACAGAACAAAATAGATTCGGTGTACAAAAAACAGGAGTCAAATCAGTTTGGTGATGAGCGATATGCACTTTTGTTTAAATCCGGTAAGTATGATAAATCATTATCTGTAAAAGTAGGATTTTATACTCAGGTTTCAGGTTTAGGAATTGAACCTACAGATACTAATATTAATCAATTATGGGTCGATGCAAAGTGGATGGGCACAAATGCAACATGTAATTTCTGGAGAAGTGCAGAAAACTTTTCCATTAATAAATATTGTATGTGGGCTAATTCTCAGGCAGTTTCATTACGACGAGTTAATTCAAGTGATGGGATTGTTTTAAGTGATGGAGAAGGCTGGTCAAGTGGCGGTTTTATTGCAGACAGCAAATTTGCCGGGACAGTTTCTTCAGGTTCACAGCAGCAGTATTTATGTAGAAATAATCAGTGGAACAACTGGGAAAACGGTGTTTGGAACATGGTTTTTGTAGGCGAGGAAACTTACAGTAATCCTTCAGGAGAGTGGCCATACGCTCCATATACAGTAGTGGAAGAGTCACCGGTAGTACAGGAGAAGCCATATATTTGCTACGATAATGACAAAGGCTATGGCGTTATGGTTCCAAAACTTCGCAAAAATGCACAAGGCATTTCATGGGAAAATGGTGTAACAGGCACATTTTACAGCCTAAACACTTTTTACATTGCAAATCCTGACAAAGACAATAGCAAAACATTAAACAAGGCTTTAGCTGACGGAAAGAATATTTTATTTACACCGGGCATCTACAATATAGAAGAAACTCTAAAAGTAACAAAGAAAGATACAATTATTTATGGTATGGGACTGGCTACACTTGAAGCTTCAAAAGGAAATGTTGTCATGAATGTTTCAGATGAAGACGGTATAAAGGTATGCGGACTTTTATTTGATGCAGGTGAAAAAGAATCAACAACTTTGTTGCAGGTTGGAGATAAGAAAACAAAAGTATCTCATGCAAACAATCCCCTTTCTTTTAGTGATGTGTACTTTAGAGTTGGTGGTGGAAAGTACGCAGGCAAGGTTAAAAACTGCGTAACAATTAACAGCAACAACGTAATAGGCGACAATTTCTGGGTATGGCGAGCTGACCATAGCACAAATGTAGGTTGGGACGTTAACACAGCAACTAACGGAATTATCGTTAACGGTGATAATGTAACAATGTATGGTTTGTTTGTGGAACACTTTAAGGAATATCAGACTATTTGGAATGGCGAAAATGGTAAATTATTCTTTTATCAAAGCGAATTGCCATACGATGTGCCAAAGCAGAAAGCGTACAAAAGTCACAATGGAAAAGTCAATGGCTATGCTTCCATTAAAGTGGCAGACAGTGTTAAAAAATTCGAAAGCTACGGTATAGGTGTTTACTGTTATAACAGAGACAGCGATATAGACATTGCATCAGCAGTGGAAGTTCCTGACAGAAAAGGCGTTAAGTTACATAATACATGTACAGTTAAATTAAACGGACAGGGACAGATTTCCCACATTATAAATAAAAGTGGAACAGCAACTGAAAATTTAGGTAATGCATGTAGAATAAGAGAATACGAAAACGGAATTGTTATTCAATAAAAAAATATATAAAAGGAGAGTTGAAATGATACTTAAAGAAACTTACACATTGAGAAACGGTGTAAAGGTACCAAAGATAGGATTAGGTACATGGCAGATACCTGATGGAGAAGATACTTATAATTCAGTAACTTTTGCATTAAACAATGGTTATAGACACATTGATACAGCAAAAGCTTACGGAAATGAAAAAAGTGTTGGAAAAGCAATTATAGATTCGGGAATTCCAAGAGAAGAGATTTTTGTTACAACAAAGTTACCAGCAGAATGTAAAGGCTACGACATTACAAAGAAATGCTTTGAAGAATCTTTGGCTGATTTAGGCTTAGATTATATTGACTTATATTTAATTCATGCACCATGGCCATGGGAAAAAATGGGTATGGATTGCACAGAAGGCAATATTGAATGTTGGAAAGCAATAGAAGAAATATATGAAAGTGGCAAGGCGAAAGCAATTGGTGTTTCAAACTTTGCTCCTGAACATATGCAGCCTATATTAGACAATTGTAAAATTGTGCCTATGGTTGATCAGGTAAGTTTCCATATTGGAAACAGACAGGAAGCAGTAGTTACTATGTGTAAGGAACATGACATTCAGTTAATGGCATATTCACCACTTGCAACAGGTGGCTTGGTAAATGATGAATATGTTGCAAAAATTGCTGAAAAATACAACGCAACAATTCCACAGATTTGTGTTAGATATTGTATTCAAAAAGGTGCAATAGCTATTCCAAAATCAACTAAGGAAGAAAGAATTATTTCTAACGTACAGGTTGATTTTGAAATAAGCGATGAAGATATGGAATATCTTGATAAAAAATAATTAACTTGTCATCACGTTCACAAGAAATAATTAATCTTTTACTTTATAGCAAGGAATAGTCTTGTGAATATAGCGGAAAGGACAATTAACTTGTCCAACCGCCGTCTAGAGTAATAATTTGCCCGGTTAGATAAGAACCAGCTTCACTTATGGAATATATAGTTTTGGCTACATCCTCAGGTGTGCCCAGTCTGCCAACAGGTATTTCTTCTATTATAGAAGCAATATCTTCAGAATCTAAATGTGAATTCATTTTGGTATCAATGATACCGCACGCAATTCCATTAACTTGAATATTAGAAGGTGCCAGCTCTTTTGCTAAAGCTTTAGTGAAAGTGTTAATGGCACCTTTTGTTGTAGAATAGGCAACTTCACAGGAAGCACCACAATTACCCCAAACAGATGATATATTAATAATCTGACCATAACCCTGCTTCAAAAATAAAGGTATTAATGCCTGACTAACAGAAATAGCAGAAGTAACATTTGTATTCCATATTTTGTTCCATAAATCCTCATTTAAGTCCTGCAATAATCCAATTATAGAAATCCCCGCATTATTAATAAGAAGATTCACATTAAGATTATTTTCACTAATATAGTCTGAAATTTCCTTGCCACAGGAAAAAGAAGACAAATCACATTTAAGAGTATGCAAATTATCTCCATAAATATCAATTAATTCGTCTAAAGCTTCATTATTATTAAAATAAATACCTACAACAGTATAATTTTTTTCTAAAAGAAATCTTGCAATTTCTTTTCCAATATCTCCTGATGCTCCGGTAACAATAGCAGTTTTTTTCATGTTTTCCCTTCCTTTCATCTCGCAAGCAGCCTGCCTATATATTCAGCCATGCAGCTCGATTTCGCTTTGCTTCATCTCGCAAGCAGCCTGCCTACATATTCAGCCATGCAGCTCGATTTCACTTCGTTTCATCTCGCTGATTTGGATTCTCCAAATACATAAAAACAGTAATACTTAAAAGAATGCAAGCATTCTTTTTTTGTCTTCCTGTTTTTATGTGCATGGCTGAATTGTTATACACATACAATACCACATTCCGGTATGGGTTGACAGATTTTTTTTACAATGTTATTATTGTAATACTATTGTAACATTTTATGTTAAAATATATTTTATGGAGGCGTATAATAATGAAGCACAATTGTGCAAAGAAAATTGCAGGAGGATGTTTTGCATTAGCTATGACATTTGCCCTTGCACAACCAATGCTTGCTGATGACTTAAATACGGAAATGGCAAGTGCAGGAGCAGCAGTTGATATTGAGAATTACATATCAAGCACAGGAAGTGAAGACGGTTTGTCATCATATCTTCCGGCACCTGAGAAGACAGAAAACAAAACAACAAAGGTTGAAAGCAAAAAGACAACAAACGAAAACAAATTATTTTCCAATATTGCCATCGCAAAGGTTGAAGGTGGTAGCGAAGGTTATGTAAATGTTAGAAGAAGACCTTCAGCAAAAGGGAAAAGAGTTGGTAAGATTTATAATAACTGTGGAGCCACAATTATTGAAGAGACAAGCAATGGCTGGTACAAGATAAAGTCTGGTAATTGTACAGGATACATTAAGGCTGAATATTTTGTAACAGGTAACAAGGCACAGTCAAGAGCATTAGATAATGGTTATGTTTTTGCTAATGTAACAGCAACAGGTGTTCACGTTAGAGAAAAGTCATCTACCAAGTCAGATATTGTTACAAACGTATATCGTAACGAAGATTATTCAATTAGAAAATACAGCGCTGATGGCAAATGGGTGAAGATTAAGATTGCCAATGGCGTTAGTGGTTGGGTTTCAGCAGATTTTGTAAAAGTTAGTGTTGATATGGACACAGCAGTTACAATGAAGGAAGAAAAGGCTATTAAGAAAGCACAGAGACAAAAAGAGAAAGCTGCAAGAAAAGCAGCTCAGGCAGCAGCCAAGGCTAAGGCTCAGGCACAGCAGAGAGCTTCTGAGGAAGAAGAAATAGGTGAAGCACAGCCAAGACAGAATACAAATACTAACAGTAACAGTAATACATATACAGCACCAAAAACAACAAGACAGCAGACAACACAGGCACCACAGAATAATGATACTCAGACATCATCAGGTGGGGCATCAGCAGTAGTTGCTTATGCAAAGCAGTTTTTAGGTAATCCGTATGTATATGGCGGTTCAAGTTTAACAAACGGAACAGACTGTTCAGGATTTACAATGTCAGTATATGCACACTTTGGATACTCACTTAACAGATCATCATATACTCAGGTATACAACGGAAGAGCTGTCTCATTAGGTTCATTACAGCCGGGGGATTTATTATTCTACAAATATAATAGTTCAACAATTTCTCACGTTGCAATGTACATTGGCGGTGGTCAGATAATACATGCATCAACAGAAGAAACAGGAATTATAATAAGTGGTATGGGTTCACCTTGTGCAGCAAGAAGAATCATAAACTAATTTAATAAAAAAGCATTATTACCTACAACATATAGGACTTATGTTACTATATGTTGTAGGTCTTTTTTTATCTCTAAAAAAAGCCTGTTTTATAAAACTAAAGTCACCACATTTGTCAAGGATATATGTGAAAAATGCACAATTTCATGACTTCCACACAAAACATCTGTTCTTTTATAATTCGACAAAGATTTACATAAAATCTGTGTGAAAAAAGTTAATAATGTTAATAAGTCGGTTAATAACCCATAAAATCTAAAAAAATTCTATGTTAATACATGTTAATAACTAGAAAATGGTAAAATTATGTTAAATGTAATCGAATGTACGAAAAAACGCAAAAATTGTATAAAATGCACAAAAAGATAGTTAAAAATATAACTAATGAAAAATGTGTGATTTTCGTTGTTAAAAGTAGGTGGTTTATGGTATAATCTAGTTACTAGATAACGAAAGGAAGTGGTACCATGAAAATTAAAATTTTCGGAAAAAATATTGAGGTGACAGAGGGCATCAAAGGCGCTGTAGAAGAGAAGCTTGGTAAGCTTGACAAATACTTCGCAGAAGAGACAAAAGCAGATGTTACTCTTAGTGTTAACCGAAACGACCAAAAAGTGGAGGTAACAATTCCAGTAAAGGGCGGCATTATTAGAGCAGAAGAAGTTAGTGAGGATATGTATGCTTCTATTGACATGGTAGAGGAGACAATAGAACGTCAGTTAGTTAAATATAAGAATAAGTTAGTTGACAAGAAAAAATCATATCGCGACAATTTCACAAATGATTACATTGAAGCTGATTATGAAGATGAGGACGAAGATGTAGTTAAGATTGTAAGAACAAAGAGCTTTGGCATTAAACCTATGGATGCTGAAGAAGCTTGTATTCAGATGGAATTATTAGGACATAACTTTTTTGTATTCCTTAATGCAGAAACAGATGAAGTGAACGTGGTTTATAAGAGAAAGGGTGGTACATTCGGATTAATCGAACCAAACTTCGACTAGAATATTGCGTGATATTTAAGTAAGCGGAATCGCTGTTGACATATTAGTGTATGTTAACAGCGATTTCTTTGTTTTTAACGGAAAGTTTACAAAATTTACAATAAAATAAAATCTAATATGTTGAATTAATAACGGTAAAATGTTAATATATTCGATAGTGTGTGAAATACTTTGGCAATGGGAATTGATTGAAAACAGCAATTGATACCACGTTGCAGATCAGAATAAATTTAAAGAGGAGATTGCAATGGGTGTAATTAACAAAATTATTGGCACGCATAGTGAGCGTGAATTAAAAAGACATAAGCATACATTAGACAAGGTTTTAGCTCTTAAACCTGAAATGGAAAAATTAACAGATGATGAAATGAGAGCAAAAACAGAAGAATTCAAGAAAAGATATGCAGAGGGGGAAACATTAGACGATTTACTTCCTGAAGCTTTCGCTTTAGTAAGAGAAGCAACAAGAAGAACTCTTGGAACAGAACATTATCCTTGTCAGATAATGGGTGGTATTATTCTTCACCAGGGACGTATAGCAGAAATGAAAACAGGTGAAGGTAAGACACAGACATGTTTACTTCCGGCATATTTAAATGCATTAACAGGAAAGGGAGTTCATATCGTAACAGTTAATGAATACCTTGCTACTCGAGATGCTGAATGGATGGGACAGGTTCATAGATTTTTAGGACTTACAGTTGGTTGTGTCCTTTCAGACATGGAACATGAAGACAAGAAAGCAGCTTATGACTGCGACATAACATATATTACAAATAACGAACTTGGATTTGATTACCTTAGAGATAACATGGTTGTATACAAGGAACAGTTAGTTCAGCGTGGATTAGCTTACTGTATTATCGATGAGGTTGACTCTGTTCTTATTGATGAAGCAAGAACACCACTTATCATTTCAGGTCAGAGTGGTAAGTCTACAAAGCTTTATGAAATGTGCGATATTTTAGCAAGACAGATGGAAAGAGGAACGGCAAGTCCTGAATTGAGCAAGATGGATGCCCTTATGGGTGTTGATATCGAAGAAGATGGTGATTTCTTAGTAAATGAAAAGGATAAGATTATTAACCTTACAGCACAGGGTATTGCAAAGGTTGAAAAATTCTTCCACATAGATAACTATGCAGATGCTGAAAACTTAGAATTACAGCATAATGTTATTTTAGCTTTAAGAGCACATAACTTAATGAATAGAGATCAGGATTACGTTGTAAAAGACGACGAAGTATTAATCGTTGATGAATTTACAGGTCGTATAATGCCTGGTCGTAGATATTCTGATGGACTACATCAGGCTATTGAAGCAAAAGAACATGTAAAAGTTAACAGAGAAAGTAAGACACTTGCTACAATTACATTCCAGAACTTCTTTAACAAGTATGAAAAGAAGGCTGGTATGACAGGTACAGCCCTTACTGAAGAAAAAGAATTTAGAGATATTTATAGCATGGACGTTGTTGAAATACCAACAAACAGACCAATTGCCCGTATTGACCACGAAGATGCAGTATTTAAGACAAAGCGTGGTAAATTAAAAGCAGTAGCTGATGATATCGAACAGTCACATGCAAAAGGACAGCCTGTTTTGGTTGGTACAATTAACATTGATGCTTCAGAAGAGATTAGTGATATCTTAAAGAAACGTGGTATACCACATCAGGTATTGAATGCTAAATATCATGAAAAAGAAGCAGAAATTGTAGCACAGGCAGGACAACATGGAGCAGTAACTATCGCTACTAACATGGCTGGTCGTGGTACTGATATTAAACTTGATGATGCAGCAAGAGAAGCAGGCGGACTTAAGATTATTGGTACAGAGCGTCATGAATCACGACGTATCGATAATCAGTTAAGAGGTCGTTCAGGTCGTCAGGGAGATGTTGGTGAATCTAAGTTCTACATCTCACTTGAAGATGACATTATGAGACTTTTTGCTTCAGAAAAATTAATGTCAGTATTTAATGCATTAGGGGTACCTGAAGACGAAGAGTTACATCACAAGGCGCTCACAAGTACAATTGAAAGAGCCCAGAAGAAGATTGAAGGAAATAACTTTGGTATAAGAAAGAACCTTATGGAATACGATAAGGTTAATAATGACCAGAGAGAAATCATATACGCTGAAAGAGCAAGAGTTCTTAACGGTGAAAACATGAGAGATGCAATAATCAAGATGATTAACGAAATTATTGAATCTCAGGTTGATATGTTTGCAGGCGATGATCAGTCACCAAAAGATTGGGATATTGCAGGTTTAGTTCAGTCATTATTTGAAATTATTCCATTTAAGTTAAAGAGCAAACCGGAAGAACTTGCAAAATATACAAAGTCTGAATTCAAACAGAAATTAAAGGAAGAAGCTTTGAAATTATATGAAGCAAAAGAAGCAGAATTCCCAGAACCTGAACATATTAGAGAACTTGAAAGAATTGTCCTTCTTAAAGTAATCGACCAGAAATGGATGGATCACTTAGATGATATGGAACAGTTGAAACAGGGGATTGGTCTTATGGCTTACGGTCAGAAAGATCCGGCTGTTGAATACAAGATTCAAGGTTTCGAAATGTTTGGCTATATGATTGAAAATATTAAGATTGATACTGTAAAGACTTTATATCATATTCAGGTTGAGCAGAACGTTGAACGTGAAGAGGTAGCAGAAGTTACAGGAACAAACAAAGATGACTCAGATGGAGTTAAGAAGCCAAAGCAGAGAGTTGAAGCTAAGGTTTATCCAAATGATCCATGTCCTTGTGGAAGTGGAAAGAAATATAAGAACTGTTGTGGACGTAAAGCATAAGTTCATATAATAAAAATTGCGAGAAGGCGGGGATTACCCGCCTTTTCTTGAAATTATAAAACAACAAGTGAGGGAATATTGTGGTTGAATTTGAACAATACAAATATGAGTGGAATCAGTACAAAGATAAAGTAAAAGAACTTGCAGCTTCTTTTGATATTGAAACAAAAGAAAACAGAATACGCGAAATTGAAGAAGCAATGGAACAACAGGAGTTTTGGGATGATGTTGAAAAATCGCAGAAGCTGATGAAGGAATTGAAAAATCTTAAATCTCAAATAGACACAATTTCAAAAATCCAAAGCGATTATGAAGATATTGGAATTTTGATAGATATGGGCAATGAAGAGGAAGATGCGTCTATCGTTGAAGATGTAAAAGAACAGTTAAATGAATTTATAGAAAATTTTGAAAAAACAAAAATAGACACTCTTTTATCAGGAGAATATGACAAATGTAACGCAATTCTTAAATTAAATGCAGGAGCCGGTGGAACAGAATCCTGCGATTGGGCAAGTATGCTTTATAGAATGTTTACAAGATGGGCAGAGTCAAAAGGTTATAAGACTGAAGTTTTAGATTTTTTAGATGGTGACGAAGCAGGAATAAAGTCAATAACTTTTCAGGTTAATGGAGAAAATGCCTATGGTTATTTGAAATCTGAAAAAGGTGTTCACAGGCTTGTTAGAATATCACCGTTTAACGCAGCAGGCAAAAGACAGACTTCATTTGTATCTTTAGATGTAATGCCGGATATTGAGGAAGATTTAGATGTGGAAATTAATGATGACGATATAAGAATTGATACATATAGATCAAGTGGCGCAGGTGGACAGCATATTAACAAAACATCATCTGCTGTTAGAATCACTCATTTGCCAACAGGAATAGTTGTTCAATGCCAGAATGAAAGGTCACAGCTTCAGAACAAAGACAAGGCAATGAAAATGTTAAAGGCAAAATTATACATGCTAAAAAAACAGGAAGAGGAAGAAAAGCGCTCAGGAATCAGAGGTGAAGTAAAAGAGATTGGTTGGGGCAACCAAATAAGGTCTTATGTAATGCAACCGTATACTATGGTAAAAGACCATAGAACTAACGTTGAAGTTACTGACGTTAACAAGGTTTTAGATGGCTACATTGATCCTTTTATTAATGGATATTTGAAATGGATTAATACAGGTAATGAGGAAAGTTAACATCACAAACCACTTTAACACTTTACCGAACTACCACAATATTGCATAAAAATCCATGCGATTTATTAAAAAAATTAATAAATATGTAATAATTTGTTATGAAAACAAAGTAAACAGCTTAAAATTAGTTGATAAAAATATTTAACCATGCTAAAATTTACGAAGAATTTGCACCCTAAAGGGCTAGAACACAATTAAGGAGGAAATATGATAAAGGTAGCAATCTTAGGATACGGAACAGTAGGTTCAGGTGTATTCGAAATTATAAATGAAAATAAAGAGCTTATTACTGCAAATGCAGGTGAAGAAATTGACGTAAAATATGTATTAGATTTAAGAGAATTTCCTGGAGATTCATGTGAAAGCGTTTTAGTACATGATTACAATATTATTTTAAACGATCCTGAAGTAGAAGTAGTAATTGAAGTAATGGGTGGGTTAAAACCAGCTTATGATTTTGTAAAGTCAGCATTATTAGCAAAGAAGAGTGTATGTACATCTAACAAAGAGTTAGTTGCAAAATATGGTGCTGAGCTTATTAAGATTGCTCAGTCAAATAATAGAAACTTCTTATTTGAAGCTGCTGTAGGTGGCGGAATTCCTATTATCCGTCCAATGAACATGCATATTACAGCGGATAAGATTTGTGAAATTACAGGAATATTAAACGGAACAACAAACTATATTCTTACAAAGATGGATAAAGAAGGTGCTGATTTTGACAGCGCTTTAAAGAAAGCACAGGAATTAGGTTATGCAGAACGTAATCCTGAAGCTGATATTGAAGGCTATGATGCGGTTAGAAAGATTGCAATTTTAGCTTCATTAGCAAATGGAAAGACAGTTAATTTTGAAGAAATCTACACAGAAGGTATATCAAAAATTACTGCTGTGGACTTTAAGTATGCAAAGAAAATGGGCCGTTCAATTAAGTTATTAGGAAAGTGCAAGAACGAAGATACAGGTATTGTATGTTCAGTAGCACCAAGACTTTTAGCACCTGACCATCCATTATACAACGTTAGTGGTGTAACTAACGGTATTTTAGTACGTGGAAACATGGTAGGTGACCTTGTATTTATCGGCAGTGGTGCAGGCAAACTCCCTACAGCAAGTGCGGTAGTATCTGATGTAGTTGATAGCGTTAGACATTTGAATGTTTCTACAACTGTAATGTGGAAAGAAGAAAAGCTTGAAGTTGAAGATTTTTCAAAATCAAAGAAGAAGTTCTTTGTTAGAACAACAAAGTCAAAAGAAGAAGTTGAGGCTGTATTTGGAAATGTAGAATACATTGCTGCAGGAATTTCAGGAGAAATCGGTTTTGCTACAGAAAAATTAAGCGAACAGGATTTTGATGCAAAAGCTGAAAAATTAGGAAATGTAATCTCTAGAATTAGAATTGAAGGATAATAAAAGATAAATTAGGAGGCAGGTTATGAAAGAAACAAAGGTTGTAAAGTTTGGTGGTAGTTCGCTAGCTGATGCAAACCAGTTTAGAAAAGTTGCAGATATTATTTTAGCAGATCCAACAAGACGTTTTGTTGTTGCATCAGCACCGGGTAAACGTTTTGTAGAAGATATTAAAGTTACAGATATGCTTTATAACTGTTATGAATTAGCTTCAGAAGGTGAAGAATTTGAAGAACAGTTTAATCTTATTAAGGAAAGATATAATGGAATTATTGAAGGCTTAGGCATTCAGGATTTTTCGTTGGACGAAGATTTTGACATTATAAAGGGCGCATTCTCTCATATGGCAGGTAGAGATTATGCAGCCAGTCGTGGTGAATTCTTAAACAGTAAAGTATTAGCCAAATTTTTAGGTTTTGATTTTATTGATGCTGCAAAATATATTTTCTTCAATGAAAGAGGAGAATTTGATTGGGATAAAACATCAGAAAAGTTAGCTCCAAAGCTTGCAAAATCTGAATATGCAGTGATTCCGGGATTTTACGGTTCTATGCCTAACGGAACTATCAAGACATTTTCAAGAGGTGGTTCAGACGTAACAGGTTCAATTGTTGCCAGAGCAGTAGACGCAATGATTTATGAAAACTGGACAGACGTTAGTGGATTTTTAATTTGCGATCCAAGAATTGTAAATAATCCAAGTCCAATTAACACAATCACATACGCAGAACTTAGAGAATTAGCATACATGGGAGCTACTGTTTTACACGAAGATGCTATCTTCCCTGTTAGAGCAGCAGGTATCCCTGTAAATATCAAAAACACAAACTGCCCACAGGATAGAGGAACTATGATTGTTTCAGAAACTGCTGAGCCATGTGAACATATTATTACAGGTATTGCCGGCAAGAAGGGTATGTCAGTAATTAATATTGAAAAGGACAAAATGAACAGCGAAGTAGGCTTTGGTAGAAATGTACTTCGTGCATTGGAAAAGAGCAATGTAAGTTTTGAACATATGCCATCAGGTGTAGACACAATGAGTGTTGTTATTCAGACAGATGCATTAGCAGGAAAGGAAACAGCTATTCTTGACGAAATCCGTTCAAGAGTACATCCTGACCAGTTATTTATTGAAAGTAACCTTGCCCTTATTGCAGTAGTAGGTCGTGGAATGAAGAGTGCCAGAGGTACAGCTGCAATCTTATTCACAGCCTTAGCAGAGGCAAGAGTTAATATTAAAATGATTGACCAGGGATCTTCAGAACTTAACATCATTATCGGTGTAGCAGAAGAAGATTTTGAAGTTGCATTACGTGCAATTTACAATGCATTCATTAAAGTAAAAAAATAAATAAGTAAAAAAGTAAATTTTATTAACGTTAGTATTTTGTGAAGAATAAGTTATTAACAAACTTGACAACATAATAACAAAGTATTAACATTAACATGAAAATTAAATAAAGTTCTTCGGGGTAAGGTGCAATTCCTAACCGGCTGTGATTGCTTAAGCATAAGTCAGCGAGCCTATTGGCATGATATGGTGAGAATCCATAACCGACAGTAAAGTCTGGATGAGAGAAGATAGAATATAATTACTGTTACATGCAGTAGTAAAAACAGCAACCGAAGAAATTTTGGTTGCTGTTTTTTTGGCTCTTTGTCAAGCTTGGGGGTAATCACTCACGTAAAGTTGTGTGTGATTTCTTATTAAATAAAAAACGTTCCGCTAGGGATGTCCACCCCAGCGAAAAGAAAAAAGTTACTAAAGTAACCTGCGCTTGGTGTGTAAAATTTCGCAAGGGACATTCTTTGTTACATTAATGTTATAAATTGGAGGTAATATAAATGAAAAAAACATTTACAACAAAAAACATAGTTTTAATAGCGATGTTTTCAGCATTGGCTTTAGTTTTACACTTATTTGATTTTTCGATTCCTGTAATTGCGCCGGAATTCTATAAATTAGATTTAAGTGAAATTCCTGTACTAATTGGTTCATTTATAATGGGGCCATTGGCAGGCGTGTTTATTGAAGCAATAAAAATATTATTAAAATTATTAGTAAAAGGAACATCAACAGCCTACGTTGGAGATTTGGCAAACTTCATAATTGGTTGTGCATTTGTTGTTCCTGCAAGTTTAATATACAAGTATAAGAAAACAAAAATGGGCGCGTTCATTGGAATGGCAGTAGGTACACTTGTAATGGCAGTTGCTGGAATTGCCATTAACTATTGGGTTTTAATTCCTTTTTATGTAAAAGCTTTCGGCATGCCATTAGATGCAATTATTGGAATGGGAGCAAAAATCAACGGAGCTATTTCTAACAAATTTACATTCGTCCTTATTTGTGTAGGACCGTTTAATATTTTAAAAGCTGTAATCGACAGTTTAATCACAGCCGTTGTCTACAAAAGAATCAGTTCATTTATAAAAGAGATTGGTTCAAAAAAATAAAAATATTGACTCTAAAAAAATAAGTATATGGCTAAATCAAAACACAATCGTCAAATTAAAACATAGAAAAATTTGAAAAACACAGAAATATTGTTTATACTAATCAGTATGGCATATTTCTGTGCTTTTTAATGTAATAGAAATTTCAAAGAATAATATGTCACAAAAAGCATTACGCTAGGATGTATCCTAGTATGAAAACAAAGTTAACCTAAATATATTGGAGGATAGATGATATACGAAACAAATTCCGAAAAGGAAACTTTTGAATTAGGAAAAAATCTGGGTGAGCAAGCAAAGGCTGGTCAGATTTTTTGCCTAAATGGAGATTTAGGAGTTGGAAAAACTGTGTTTACTCAGGGATTTGCAAAGGGACTTGGCATTGAAGAAAACGTCAACAGTCCAACATTTACAATTATACAGGTATACGAGGAGGGGAGAATTCCTTTATATCATTTTGATGTATATAGAATTGGTGATCCTGAAGAAATGTATGAAATCGGATACGAGGAATACTTTTTCGGAGAAGGCGTATGCCTCATAGAATGGTCAAAATTAATAGAAGAATTAATACCTGAGGAAGCAATAAATATTGAAATAGATAAAAATCTTGAAAAAGGTTTAGACTATAGAAAGATTACAGTGGAGGGACTATGAGAATATTAGCAATAGACAGCTCTGCAATGGTAGCAACAGTTGCCGTAACAACAGATGGAGTTTTAAATGCAGAATATACAATTAATCACAAAAAAACACATTCTCAAACATTGCTACCAATGATAGATGAAATGTGTAAAACAATTGAACTTGATATGAAAACAGTAGATGCTATAGCAATATCAGGAGGTCCCGGTTCTTACACAGGACTTAGAATAGGTAGTGCCACAGCAAAAGGCTTCGGCTTGGCGCTTGGTATTCCAATCATAAATATTCCAACAATGGATGCTTTGGCGTACAATATGTTTTCGTCACAGTATATTGTTTGTCCAATTATGGATGCGAGACGAGGACAGGTTTATACAGGAATTTATCAATTTGAAGGCACAGAAATGCAAACAATAAAAGAACAGTGCATTATGATGCTTGAGGACTTAATTGAAGAATTAGATAAAACAGGTAAAGCTGTGATTTTCCTTGGCGATGGTGTTGAAAAAGGAAAAGAAATTATTGACGCCCAAATGAAGTCAGAGCATTACTATGCACCTGCATCTATGAATGGACAGAAAGCTTCAAGTGTGGCAGCCCTTGGTGAAATCTATTATGCTCAGGGAAAAATTGAAAAAGCGGCAGACCATAAACCTGAATATTTAAGATTATCTCAGGCAGAGAGAGAACTTAAAGAAAAATTAGCCAAAGAAAAAGCGCAGGCAGAAAAATAAATCTGTGTGAAAAGAAATAAAACAAAAAATTAATTAAAATACAACAGAGATTAATAATGAAAAAAGATAAAAATTTTAATTAAAATTAAGCAGAACAAAATTTCGTAGTGAAAATACAAAAAGTAAGAATTAGGCTGAAGTATAAAATATAATATAAAGAGTAGGACTAAAATATGGAACAGGAAAAAATAACAATTAGAAAAATGAACATAGAGGATATTCCTGCTGTTTTTGAAATTGAACAAAGCATATTTTCTATTCCCTGGTCTGAAAAATCATTTAAAGATTCTCTGGAAAGTGAAAATACCAATTTTGTAGTAGCTTTGTGCAATGATGAAATTGTAGGCTACATTGGTATGTATGTATTTGGAGAAGAGGCTGATATATCAAATGTTGCAGTCTCTCTTAAACACAGAAGAAAGCATATTGCCCAGAATATGCTTGACTATATCTTTGATTGGTCACAAAATAAAAAGATAAAAAATCTCACTTTAGAAGTAAGAGAAACTAATGTGCCCGCAATAAAACTATATGAAAAGAATGGTTTTAAGGAGGCCGGCATTAGAAAAGATTATTACGAAAAACCAAAAGAAAATGCAGTTATAATGTGGAAACAAAATCTATAAAATACATTACTTTCCACTATTATTTTACGTGTGAAACCTATAAAATAAAAAATATTTATTTTAGGAGGAAGTTATGAGAAGATACGAAGATGAAAAATTAGTGGAAGTGACTTGCAATAAATGTGGGAAGAAATTAATCGTAGAAAATGAAATTATAAAAGAAGGCAATTTTACTGTAGAATATAAATGGAACTATTTTTCAAACAAAGATGGAAGAGAACATTTTTTTGATTTGTGCGAAGAATGTTACGACAAAATAACGGGAGAATTTTTAATCCCTGTAGACGACAGGGAATATAAAGAATTGTTATAGAAATTCTGATTTCAGATAGCAACAAAGAATATAAAGCGTTATTGTGAAAATTCTAATTTCTGAGAATGACAGGAAAAATAAAGAACTTATTTGGAATTCCTGTAGGTAGTAAAAATAAAAAGTAACTGTAGAATTGCAGAAAAGAAAGAGGAAGAGAATGTTAGACGTATGTTTGTTAGGTACAGGAGGAATGATGCCAATTCCCAGAAGATGGCTGACATCTTTAATGTGCAGATATAATGGAAGTAACATATTAATTGATTGTGGGGAGGGTACACAGGTTGCAGTGAAACAAAAGGGATGGACCTTTAAACCAATTGATGTAATATGCATAACACACTATCATGCTGATCACATAAGTGGACTTCCAGGCCTACTGCTTACAATGGGAAATGCTGAAAGAAAAGAGCCACTTACAATGATTGGACCAAAAGGCTTAGAAAGAGTAGTAAGGGCACTTAGAACAATTGCACCTGAACTTCCTTTTGATATAAAGTTTATTGAATTATCAGAAGATTTGGAGACAATCCAGTTTGAAGAATATAAAATAAAAGCTTTTAAGGTAAAACATAGCATAACATGTTACGGATATTCAATTGAAGTGGACAGAAGCGGAAAGTTTGATGCCACAAAAGCAAAAGAACTGGATATACCAATAAAAAAATGGAGTCTTTTACAAAAAGGTGAAACAGTTGAGGCAGACGGCCGGGTTTTCACACCTGATATGGTAATGGGACCCCCACGAAAAGGTTTAAAAGTAACATATGCAACTGACACAAGACCTGTTGCAAACATTGCTAAAGCTGCAAAAGATGCAGATTTATTTGTGTGCGAAGGAATGTATGGAGAACCTGATAAAGAAGAAAAAGCGAAAGAACACAAACATATGACTTTTGTGGAAGCTGCAAACATCGCAAAAGAAGCCAATCCAAAAGAAATGTGGCTGACACACTACAGCCCATCTCTTGTAAAACCATGGCTTTATTTAGATACGGTTACAGACATTTTCCCAAATGCAAAGACAGGAAAAGATGGGATGTCTGTTGATTTAATGTTTGAAGATTAGAAAAGTAGAGGTATTGTTTTGAAAGATATAAAAATATTAGCAATTGAAAGTTCGTGTGACGAAACAGCAGCAGCAGTTGTTGTTAATGGAAGAGAAGCGCTATCTAACGTCATATCTTCACAAATAGATTTACATACATTATATGGAGGCGTAGTACCTGAAATAGCTTCAAGAAAACATATTGAAAACATTAACTATGTTATCGAGAAGGCTTTATCAGATGCTAAAACAACATTAGATGAAATTGATGCAATAGGAGTTACATACGGACCAGGGTTAGTAGGCGCACTTTTAGTGGGAGTAGCGGAAGCGAAAGCTATATGTTTTGCTAAAGATATTCCTTTAGTTGGAGTACATCATATTGAAGGACATATTTGCGCCAATTATGTGGAAAACAAAGAGTTAGAACCACCATTTGTATGTCTTGTTGTATCGGGTGGACATACTCACCTTGTTGTGGTAGAAGATTATGGCAAGTATAAGATTCTTGGAAAAACAAGAGACGATGCCGCAGGAGAAGCCTTTGACAAAGTGGCAAGAGCAATAGGCTTAGGATATCCAGGTGGTCCTAAAATAGATAAAATTTCAAAGGATGGAAATCCACATGCATACGAATTTCCTAGGGCAAAAATAACTGACAGTGTATATGACTTTAGTTTCAGCGGTTTGAAATCTGCTGTACTAAATCAGCTTAACTTGTCAAAAATGAAAGGCGAAGAAATTAATCATGCAGACGTGGCTGCATCATTCCAAAATTGCGTGGTGGATACCTTGGTAACACGTGCAATGCATGCACTTGAAGAAACAGGCATGAAAAAGTTTGCAATAGCAGGTGGGGTGGCTTCAAATACAGCCATTAGAAAAGCCTTTAAGGAAGAATGTGAAAAACGTAATGTAGAATTTTATCATCCATCACCTATTTTATGTACAGACAATGCTGTTATGATTGGCTCTGCAGCATATTATGAATATATTAATGGAGTTCGTTCCGGTTGGGACTTAAATGCAATACCAAATTTAAAATTAGGAGAAAGATAATGAAAATATCAGCTATTGTACTTGCAGCAGGAAGTGGCAGTAGAATGCAAAGCAGTAAAAAGAAACAGTTTATGGAAATAAAAGGGAAGCCTCTTGTATGGTATTCCCTTTTTGCGTTTGAAAAATATGGAGTAGATGAAATCATACTTGTAACAGGTTTGGAAGATATAGACTTTTGCAAAAAAGAAATAGTAGAAAAATATAATTTTACAAAAGTAAAAGACATTGTAGCCGGCGGAAAAGAAAGATACGAATCAGTGTATAACGGTTTAAAACATATATCAGGAGACATTGTACTTATTCACGATGGCGCCAGACCTGTATTAACAAATGAAATAATAGAAAGAGGCATTAATGGCGCAATAAAAGATAATGCCTGTGTTGTTGGTGTACCTGTTAAAGATACAATAAAAATAGTAAATGAAAATAATGAAGTGGTAGACACACCAAACAGAAACACGTTGTGGATAACTCAAACTCCGCAATGTTTTAAGACAACTATGATAAAGGAAGCCTATCAAAAAATGATGGCATTAAATGCTGAAAATATTACTGATGATGCAATGGTAATGGAACAGTTTGGACATGCAAAAGTAAAATTCGTAGAGGGAGATTATAAAAATATAAAAGTAACAACTCCCGAAGACATATCTGTAGTAGAAAGTTTCTTACAAGATTAAGAAAACGAAAACACTATAGCAATCTATTTGGCATTTAAATAACAAACAGGTTCCAAATTTTCACTTGCATGTAGGCACAGAGAGATAAACGAAAAGTCATTTATACGAATTGCTCCGCACATAAGTGCTCCCCCAATTCG
>ERZ773162.241-NODE-241-length-73149-cov-7.277807_pt1 | contig 73149 bp, 48 predicted proteins | sample MGYA00511113_ERZ773162 | MGnify/ENA primary metagenome ERZ773162 (study PRJEB29015, sample SAMEA2737807) | human gut metagenome | biome: human gut; feature: human-associated habitat; material: faeces | place: China | collected 2012 ... | reverse complement strand
TTTCGCACATGAAGCATTTCCGTTGCAACGGAAATGCTTCATGTGCGAAAAGGAAGCAATCTTTCTACAATGAGCGCCGCCGAATAACGAAGGGAGCCGACGAGACTACCCTTTTCGGCGTAGACATCCCATCCAAGATTAAAGGAGGACATAATGGCGAAGAGCAAAGCGACACATCCCGAGGGGGGTGTTGAGAAGTTCCTCGTGCTGCCCATTATCGTGTTGATTCTGGCGCAGATGGGAACGTCGGGCGACAACGGCGCGCTCGGACTGGCCAACCAACAGCTGGTCGACGTGCTCGGTGCGACGACCCCCGACATCCAGCTGGCGAACATGGTGTACTCGCTGATGGCCGGCGCCTTCATGGCAGCGGGCGGCCTGGTGGGCACCATCATCGGCTGGCGCACCAACTTCCGCCTCGGCGCGGCCCTGTGCGCCGCCGGCGAGCTGGTCATGGCGCTGTCGCCGAACATGACGATCTTCATCTGGGGCGGCCGCATCCTTGTCGGCTTCGGCGCCAGCTTCATGATCCCCTCGGTGCTCGGCCTCATTCCGTTCATCTACCATGGCAAGAACCGCGTGCTGGCCTTCGGCTGCATCGGCGCCGCCTCGGGACTGTCGGCCTTCCTGCCGCTGTTCCTGGGCATCGTCATGCAGTTCGGCGGTTTCCGCGTGACCTTCGGCGCCCTGGCCGTGTACTTCGCCCTGGTGCTGCTGCTGTCCTTCAAGCTGCCGGCCATCGAGAAGCCCGCTGAGAAGCTGAAGTTCGACGGGCTGGGCACCGGCATCGCCGCCACGGGCCTGTTCCTGTTCCTCGTCGGCCTCTCCCGCATCTCCGCCTGGGGCCTCATCGAGCCCTTCGCCGAGTGCCCCTTCACCATCTTCGGCATCTCCCCGGCCCTGCCCATGGCCATTCTCGGCCTGATCCTGCTCGTGATCCTGGTGCCCGTGGAGAAGCGCGTCGAGCAGAAGAACGGCATCGCCCTTCTGCCCCAGTCCTTCTTGAAGACCCCGCAGGTGCGCGCCGGCCTCGTGGCAAGCGCCATCACCTTCTTCTTCATGGGCGTTCAGGCTATCCTCCTGTCCCCCTACCTGCAGCTCGTTGCCGGCTGGTCCCCGGTGCTCATGGGCGTCATGGCGCTGGCCGTCGGCATCCCCACCTTCATCTTCTCGCTGGGCATTCCGAAGTTTATGCCCAACGCCAACCCGCGCCGCGTCATCCAGGTCGGCTACATCGTGATGGCCTGCGCCTTCATCCCCATGGCCTTCTCGCTGCACGGCTCTGAGGTCAACGGCCTCATGTGGCTGGGCCTGGCCGTGGCCGGCGCTGGCGCCGGCATCGTCTCCGCCCAGGCCAACAACATCGTGGCCCTGGCCGTCAACGAGCGCGACGCCTCGCAGTCCGGCGGCATCCAGACCACCATGTGCAACGTGGGCCAGGCCATCGGCGTGGCCGCCATCGGCGCGGTGCTCCTGTTCGGCATCACCGCCAACATCGACAACGCCATGGCCGACAGCCCCGTCATCACTCCCGAGATCCGCACCGCCGTGGCCGAGCGCAACATCTCGCTCATGGGCGATGCGCAGTTCGAGCAGACCATCGCCGACATCCCCATGGACGATGCCCAGCGCGCCGAGCTGGTGCAGCTGAACTCCGATGCCCGCATTCAGTCCACCATCACCTCCTACGTGGTCTCCGGCGTGCTGATCCTGCTCGGCCTGTTCACGACCCGCTGGATCACCATCTTCAAGAAGGAAGAGGACGGCAAGGAGGAGACCATCGTGGCCGAGACGGCCGACGAGATGCCCTTCGAGCCGGTAGTCGACCGCGAGATGTAACTCGCGCGTGTTTGAAAGGAAATTTATGAAACGGCTTTTCACCAACGCCACCTTCGTCACCATGGTCGATGACGTCGACACCGCCGACGCGCTCCTCGTCGACGACGGCCGCATCGCCTACATCGGCGACGCCGAGGAGGCCCGCCGTCTCGCCGACGGCGCCGAGGAGGTGGATCTGGGCGGTGCCGCGGTGCTGCCCGGCCTCATCGACCCGCACAGCCACTTCACCGGCGCGCTGCAGTACCTGCTGTACGCCGACCTGTCCGAGTGCACCTCCTTCGACGAGATCACTGAGACGCTGAAGAAGTTCGCCGCCGAGCGCAACATCGGCCCGGACGGCGTCATCATGGGCAACGGCTACGACCAGAACAACCTCGTCGAGCAGCGCCACCCCGACAAGTCCATCCCGAACGCCGTGTCCACCGACGTGCCCGTGCTCATCACGCACGTGTCCAACCACATGGGCGTGGCCAACGACTGCCTGCTCGAGCTGGCCGGCATCACGCCGACGACACCCGATCCGGACGGTGGCCGCTACGGGCGCATCAACGGTTCGGGCGATTTGGACGGCTACGCCGAGGAGCCGGCGGCCATGAACCCGCTCTACGCCGTGACGACCCCCCGTCTGGGGCTGGACTTCGCGGCCATGGTGCCCGACATGCAGCGCATCTACCTGGAGCACGGCGTGACCACCTGCCAGGATGGCGCCACCGCCCCCGACATGGCCGGCGTCCTGGTGAGCCTGGCAAAGGCGGGCCTTCTGAAGATGGACATCGTGAGCTACCCCATGTGGGGCTCGGACGTGATGGCCACGCTCGCCGACAATGCCGAGTTCGATAGTCAGCACTACACCGGGCACTTCCGCTTCGGCGGCCTGAAGATGTTCCTCGACGGCTCCCCCCAGGGGCTCACCGCCTGGATGACCGAGCCCTACACGGCCGGCCCCGACGGCGAGAAGGACTGGGTGGCCTACAGCACCATGACCGACGAGGACGCCATCGCCTTCGCGAAGATGGCCATCGACTCCAACCACCAGCTTCTGTGCCACTGCAACGGCGACGCAGCTGCCGACCAGCTCTTGCGCGTCTACGAAGCGGCGCGGGACGCTTCGGACAACCCGGAGAAGATGGCCCTGCGCCCGGTGATGATCCACGCCCAGACGGCGCGCACCGACCAGTACGAGAAGATGGCCGAGATCGGCATGATCCCCTCGATCTTCGCCTCCCACGTCTGGTACTGGGGCGACGCCCACCTGCGCAACCTCGGACCGGTGCGCGGCGGCCGCGTGAGCGCCTGCGGCGATGCCGAGCGGGCGGGGCTGCCCTTCACGTTGCACACCGACACCCCGGTGCTGCGCCCGAACCTGCTAGAGGCCGCCTGGTGCGCCGTGAACCGCATCACCAAGGCCGGCGTCCAGCTCGACGAGGACCAGAAGGTGACGCCGTATGCGGCCATGCACGCCATCACCTACAACGGCGCCTACCAGTACGGCGAGGAGGCCGATAAGGGCACCCTCGAGACCAGCAAGCTGGCCGACCTCGTGGTGCTCGACCGCAACCCCTTGGCCGTCGACCCGCGCGAGATCCGCGACATTCAGGTGCTCGCCACCATCAAGGAGGGCGAGACCCTCTACGAGCGCGACGCAAAGTAGCGGCAGCCGATCGATCGAGGAAACCGACCGAAGCAGAAAGGGAGGCGCGAGCCTCCCTTTCTTTCTGCCATCCGGCCCGTGGCCCGCAAGCGCCCTCCGAGCAGGCCGCCGCACCCGCGCCGAATCAGCCGACTCCCTTCCGGGCCGCCCCGGTCTCGCTCCTACTCCGGCTCGGGGAAACAGACGAAGAAGCCGTCGTCGCTCACCAAGTCAGAGGTGTCGGCGTAGTCCTCCACCAGCCGCTTGAATCCCTGCGTGAGGGGGGTGAGGTCCGCCCGGTCCCCGGGCGCCGCGACGAGCACGGCGGCCATGGTGCACTGCCCGCACTCGGCGCCCTCGCCCTCTTCCAGGCGATAGATGCGTATGCCCGTTCTCCGGACGCCCAAACCGCACCAGGCGAACACGAGCGTGCGATCCTTCACGACAGACAGCGTCCACACGAGCCGCTCGAAGCGTGCAGGCGGCATGTCGATGAGCCCGTCCGCCGACAGGCGCTCGTGGAGCGAGCCGAACAGGCTCTCCGGGGAGGATCCCACCGAAAGCGTCTCCCGCTCCCACGCGGTGTGCACCTCCCGGCCCCGCCGCCAGAGCGGCACCGAGGCGATGATATGGTCGACGTCGCTGCGGCTGACACCCGGGGACACGGTCACGCTGGGGAAATCGACATCCAGCGGCTCGAACGAGACGAGGAAGTCGAAGCGCTCGAGCAGCGTCGAGTTCGGACGCGCCACGGCGGCGAGCACCTCGTTTTCCGTCAGCACGTCGGTCACCTTGAGACGGCTCGTCAGCTTCTCGATGCGGTGCGCGCCCCACAGGGCCAGATCGATTCCGCAGTTCACCACAAGCCCCACGCGGTAGCAGCGCAGGGCGCCGGCCTGATCGAGGTAGTCGAGCAGCACGAGCGCGATTCGGGCGTAATCCGGGCTGAACAGGTCGGCCTCGACAAGAGAGGGCACCTCGCAGAGCACCGAGGCGAGAAGGCAGGCGCCGTCCATGGTCTCGTACTTCACGGCCTCCTCGTTGGGGTTCGGGGCGACCAGGCCGCACGTGCGCCGCGCAAGGCCGCTCTCGAACAGGATGGCCAGAGGCTTGCGCAGATCCTCGGGCAGCGGCAGCCCGAACGCGTTCTCGAGGGCCGAGGCGATGTCGTCGGTGACCGCGCGCGCCCGCTCGCCCGGCTCGTAGGCCTCCATGGCGGCCAGGCTCCACTGCCACGTGCAGCAATGGGCCATGTCGCGCAGAAGCCCCATCTCCGCGTCGCTCACCGCAAGCGAGAAGTGACGCTCCAGCCGCTTCTTCAGGTAGGCGAAAAACGGCGTGGCCCCGTCCGCGCCGCGCCAGGAGGTGAGCCCATATCCAAGCCGGATGCGCGTCACCATGATGCACAGGTACACGCCGAACTGCCACTGCGCGTTGCTGGAGAACTCGAAGCCGAGATCGCGCTGCATCTCGGCGATGCAGCGCTCCAGAAACTGCCGGTCGTAAGGGTCGATCGTCCCGAACAGCGACGGCAGGATGCGCCGGCGCACTGCGGCGGTGGAAAACGAGAACAGCATGGACATGACGAAGCCCCGGATGGTCCATTCGGGGCCCTCGACCGTGATCTGGCGCCCGACGGACAACGAGAGCCCGCTCACCTCGAGCATGCCCTGCCACCAGCGCAGATCGGACTGGATCTGCTGCTTGTTGCGGAACATGCGCCGCGCCAGGCTCTCGGCGGTATGGGGCCCCGGATGGCATGTCAGCGCGATCATCTCCTGGCACAGCCGCTCGTAGCGCGGGTGCATCTCGGTCTCGCTCTCTTCGAGCAGCCGCACAAGGCGGTTCTCCTCGTCGGGCACGAGCGAGAGCCGCAGGCCGGCGCCGCGCTGCCGGCCCACCCGCGTGGCAAATCCCTCGTGTTCGAAAAAGGCGTTGAGGGCCTTCACGTCAGTGCGGATCGTGCGATCGGAGCAGCCGAGCCGTCGAGCGTAATCGGCGGACGTCCGGTAATCGCTGGCCTCGAGCAGCGCCCTCAAAAGCGCCCCCTGTCTACTGTTCATCGCTCCTCCTCACACGCATCCGGGAAACGCGAGCGCGTCTCCCCTCGCTAGTGTAGACCCGCCCGCAACAGTCGCGGGCGACGATACCGTGGCAAGATGGCAACAGTTGCACGAGATTTCGGGCGACACGAAGGACGAGGGGCGCATTCGGGGGAAAATTCCCTACGAGACAACAAGATATCGAGACGGCGCCAGACGGCGCCGCGGCGAGTTGAGAGGTTCACTATGGCGACAACGATCCTCACCGCCGAGGGCGCAACTCGGCGAACGGAAACAACGGCGAAAGCGACGTACGCGCCCCTGGTCGTTCTCGCTCTCGCCCAGATCGGCACCTCGAGTGACAGCGCGGCGATGAACCTCGCCACGGCGAGCCTGGTGGGGACTTTGGGCGCCACCCTCGACGACATCCAGATGGCGACCACGCTGTTCTCGCTCATCGCCGGCGCGTTCATGATCGCCGGCGGGCTCATCGGCGTGACGATCGGCCTGAGGCGCACACTGGCCATCGGCCTCTCCCTGGCCGCGCTGGGAGAGATCACGGCGGCGCTCTCCCCCGCCATCTTCTCGTTCACCTGGGGCGGGCGCGTTGTCACGGGACTCGGCGTCTGCTTGGTCACGCCCTCGGTGCTCGGCCTGGTCGCGGCGCTCTACCAGGGACGGCAGCGCGCCATCGCGTTCGGCACCATCGCCGGCGCGGCCGCCCTTTCGACGCTCTCGCCCCTGATCCTGGGCATCGTCATGGACTCGTCGGGCTTCCGGCTCACCTTCGCCATCATGGCGGCCTACTTCGTTGTAGTGCTCTGCTGCGCGCGGCTCATCCCCCGCACGCCCGCCTCCGGCGGCCACACGCACTTCGACGTCGCCGGCACCGTCGTGGCCGCCCTCGGCATGGGACTTGTGCTGTTCGGCGTGGCGCACCTGTCGGATTGGGGCATCGCTAGCCCCCAGAAGCTCTGCCCCTTCACCTTGTGCGGGCTGCCCCCCACCCTGCCCGCCATCGTCGTGGGTCTGGTGCTCCTCGGACTGCTCGTTCCCACCGAGCGGCGCGCCCAGCGCCGCGGCAACCCCCTCATACCGCGCGCGTTCGTCACCTCCCCCAGCGTGCGCGCGGGCCTGTCGGCGGTCGCCCTGCCGTTCTTCTACATGGGGGCGGTCGGCATCCTGGCCACGCCCTACCTACAGCTCGTCACCGGGTTCACGGCGCTGCAGACCGGAATGCTCTCGCTCCTGTCGGGCATCCCCATGTTCCTTCTGGCCACCTTTCTCCCCAAGCTCGCGCCGCACCTCTCATCCCGGCTCATCATCCGCGTCGGCTTTATCGCCATCGCCTGCGCGTGCGGACTCATGGCTTTGGGCGTGCAGCAGCACGGGGTGACGACGGCCCTGTTTGGCGGCATGGCGCTCGGCGGCTTCGGGGTGGGCGCCGTCAACTCCCAGGCCAACAACGCCGTCGCCTGCGCGGTGACGCGCGAGGAGGCCGAGCAGTCCGGCGGAATCCAGGGAGCCGCCCGCAGCATAGGGCTCGCCCTCGGCACCGCGCTTGCCGGGACCTTCCTTCTCCTCACCATGGCGGGAGGATTCGCGTCCCAGGCCGCCTCGGCGGGCATCGACCAGAGCTATGTGGGTCCCGCTGCGGAAACCGCCTCGACGCTCATGAGCGACAGCGCCTTTTCCGACGAGGCGAGAGCCTGGGGGGCCGACGCCGCGCAGGTCGACAAACTCGTGGACGTGAAGGCGTCCGCCCAGGCCGACGCCATGCGCCTTTCCTTTGGCGCTCTCGGCCTCCTTATGGCAGCGGGCCTTCTCACCACCCGCCACCTCGTGGAAACCGCCGCGCCGCGCGCCGAGCAAGACAAGGCGAAGGCGAGACGTCCCCGCTGAGACCCCTCTTGGCCGGGGCCATCGAACGCAGTCGAACCCGACCTGCTGGCACGCTCGTTCCGGCAGGTCGGCACCACCTCGGCCGTCGGATACAAACAAGGGCAAACGAGAAGGGAGGCCCGCAGGCTCCCTTCCGCAATGTGATTCGAAATGCGCGGTGCACGCAGCTTGTTAGGAAAGCTCGTGGTAGGCGAAGGAGTCCTTGCCCAGGTGCACTTCCTTGCCCTCCTTGATGAGCTGGCGGTACTCGGCGGTGGCCGTGAACACCACGTCGGAAGAGGAGTTCAGGCCCGTCTCGCAGGAATCCTGGATGACGCCGATGATGAAGCCGATGCCGACAACCTGCATGGCGACATCGTTGCTGATGCCGAACAGCGCGCAGCACATGGGGATGAGCAGAAGCGACCCGCCGGCCACACCCGACGCGCCGCAGGCGGACACGGCGGCCAGCACGCACAGGATGACGGCCGTCACCGGGTCGACCGCCAGATCGATGGTCTGGCAGGCGGCCATGGTCATGACCGTGATGGTAACCGCCGCGCCGGCCATATTGATGGTGGCGCCCAGCGGGATGGACACCGAGTAGTTGTCCTTGTTCAGGCCGAGCTTGCGGCACAGCTCCATGTTCACCGGGATGTTGGCGGCAGAGCTGCGGGTGAAGAAGGCCGTCAGGCCGGAGTCCTTCAAGCAGCGCAGCACGAGCGGATAGGGGTTCTTGCGCGTGCAGATCCACACGATGAGGGGATTGGTGACCAGCGCGATGATGAGCATGCAGGCCACGAGCACCAGAATGAGGTGGCCGTACTCGGTGAAGATCTCCAGGCCCGAGGTGCTCACCGAGGCGTACACCAGGCCCATGATGCCGAAGGGGGCCAAATTGATGACCCAGCGCACGGCCTTGGAGACGGCGTCGGAGATGGCGGTGAACACTTCCTTGGTGCGCTCGCCGGCGGCACGCAAGGCGATGCCGAGCACCACGGCCCAAGCGAGGATGCCCACGTAGTTGGCGTTCATGAGCGCGTCCACCGGGTTGGCCACGATGTTCATGAGCAGCGTGGTGAGCACTTCTCCGATACCCTCGGGCGCGGCCTGCTCCACCATGGATGAGGTGTCGAGCGTGAGGGACGTCGGGAAGATCTCGCTGCCGATGAGGGCGACAATGGCCGCGACAAGCGTGCTGATGACATAGAGCACGACGACGGTCTTCATGGTGCCGGCGCCATGGGCGTTGCAAAGGGCACTGATGACCAGGAAGAACACGAGCACAGGGGCGACGGCCTTCAACGCGCCAACGAACAGCGAGCCCAGAAGCGTGATGATGTCGGTCCAAGGCTGCGCATTCGGGATGAGCAGCGCCAAGACGATGCCAACGGCAAGGCCAACGAGAATGCGCTTGATGAGGCTGATCTCGTTGTACTTCCTAAATACTGCGGGGACTGCCAAGGTAATTCTCCTTTGTCTTCGCGCGCCTCTGACAAGGCGCGTCACGGCCGCACGACCCAAACGGAACACGGGCGGGAAATGGTGCGGGCGAAAGGACTTGAACCTTCACGGGGGTTGCCCACCAGAACCTAAATCTGGCGCGTCTGCCAATTCCGCCACGCCCGCACTTCTGCGGTTGCCGACAAAACAGCTTGCCGGATTGGTTAATAATAGCAAAGAAACCCAGAATGCGAGGTCACAATTCTCATGAGGTGATTGCTCCACGGGAACGGCACTGGAAAAGAAACGAGCCCGCCGAAGCGGACTCGTAAAATTCTGGCTCCCCGGGTAGGATTCGAACCTACAACCCTCCGGTTAACAGCCGGATGCTCTGCCGTTGAGCTACCGAGGAATGTCGCTTTCAGAACCTTTGCCCTGACGCGCAAGATAGTATTATAACGAAGGGGCTTCGCTTTGCAAGACCCTATTTTCCCAAAGGCGAAAATTTATTTTCGGCGCACCAGATAGCACTTGTGGATACGAGGGTTTCGCTCAAAGTCGTGGGGGATGGTGCGGGCGGTGATGTCCTCAAGCTCCACGCCGCAGCGCCCCAGCTCCTCGATGGCCGGCTTGAACGTGCGCAAGTTGCAGGAGAACACCGCCACGCCCCCGTCGGCCAAAAGACGCGAGACACTGATGAGCAGCTCCACGTGGTCGCGCTGCACGTCCCAGGTGCGCCGGCCCATGGCCTTCGAATTGGAGAAGGTCGGCGGGTCCACGAAAATGAGGTCGTAGCAATCGCGGCGCCGGCGCGCTTCGGCGATCCAGCGGGTGACGTCGGCGCGAACGAGCTTGTTGGCCGCCCCTCCCCGCCGACCCCTCGACGAGCCTCCGCCCGTTCGATCCCTCCGATTCGGCTTGTCGGCAACTTCGAAGGCGAACCCGTTGGACGCAAGGTTGCGGGCCGCCCAGTCCAGGTACGTCTGAGACAAGTCCACCGTCGTCGTCTCCTTCGCACCGCCGGCCGCAGCATGCAGCGTCGCCACGCCCGTGTAGGCGAACAGGTTCAGGAAGCGCTTGCCGGCGGCCATCTTCCCCACCATCTCGCGGGTCACGCGGTGATCGAGGAAGATGCCCGTATCAAGATAGCCGCCCAAATCGATCTCGCAGATCAAGCCGTCCTCACTCGTGTGGGTCACAAAACGGCGACCGCCGGCGTCGCGGTACTGGCCGCCGCCCTTCGCGCGCAGGCGGGACTTGGAGAACACGTGCTCCGGCGGAATGCCCAGCACGACGGGCACCAGGGCGAGCACGTCCTCGAAACGTGCGCGGGCCTGACCGGGGTCGACGGATTTGGGCGGCGCGTACTCGGCCACATGGGCGTACAGCTCGCCCTCGGCCGCGGCCGCCCCTTCGTACAGGTCGATGGCGCAGGCGTACTCCGGCACATCGGCATCGTAGAGACGATAGCAGGCCACCCCCTCGCGCGCCGCCCATTTGCGCCGCTCGCGGGCCACCTTACGCAAACGACTCGCGAACTGGACGGCCGCCGGGTCGTTCACCTCGACGGGAATGTCGGCACCCCCGGCGGGGTTGGCCACGGCGATAACGGCGGGACGCCGCGGCGGCTCGTCGAACACCTCTATCGTCGTCTCGGAGCGCCCGCGGCCAAGCTTGAGACGCGCCGCCGGCTCCTCCTTGAACTTCGCGGCCATGCCCTCGAAACCGGCGAAGGCGAAGCGAGAACCGGCCGGCGCCTCGCGGGAAGCGGCCACGCAGGCAGCCCGGGCAGCCACGGCCTCGGCGTCGTCGTCGGCCCGAAAGGCCGAGGCGACGCTGGCCACGAGCCGGGGGGCATCGGGACGCACCGGCGCGGTGGCAAGCAGCGCCATGCGCGCCTCGCAGCGTTCGTCCGCCTCGTCCAACAGAGCGTCCCAGGCTTTTTCGGGAAACGCCGTCCAGCCCGTGAACCCCCATCGTTCGCGCAAGAGGCCCGGTGCCCGGTCCTCGCGCACCTCCGCTTCCTCGCGGGCGAGGATGCTGTCGTCGTCGACGGGGTCGAGAAACGTCGTTCCCTCCGCAAACAGCTCGACCGCACCAACTGCCGCCAGCAACGTCGCCGCCTGCGACACCACCGCGGGCGCCTCCTCCGCGGCCTCATCGCCGAGGTACGCCCGACGTGTGAGGGAGCGGCCCGACAGATCGAGCGAGAGCGTCGCCTTCTCCTCTCGAAGACGCACTTCAAGGAGGGCATCGGGTTGCTGGGGACTCACATCGGGTCGCGCGCCACGAACCTCGGCCAAACGATCGCAGATGGCGTCCTTCACCTTCAAGGCGACGAATTGGGTGTTGCGCAGCTCGGCGTTGGTGCCGCTCGCCCGCACGGCGATGCTCGCCTCCTCGGCGATCACCGCCTCCCAGGGAAGCTCGCGCACGCCGGCGTACAGGGCATCGGCGTCGCGCGCCACCACGCGACCCACCGTGAGATTAACGCGCCCCGCGAGTCGCGACCACAGGCACGCACGCAGGGCGTCCTCAGGCGCGCCGAAAAACGACGCGCCGCCGGACAGCGGACGCACCTTCCTCACGCCGAGTCCGTGCAGCTCATCCGCCAGGAGCTTCTCGGCGCCCGGCAGGCACGTGGCGAAGAACTCATAAACGGTCTCATTCATAGGGCCCTCACTGCCTTCCTTGCAATTATTTTGAAATTTCTGGTCACAAAATCGATTTTTGGGTTTTCAGAACCATCATTGTTCGCGATGCGGCGACGTTTACGCCCCAATTTGCCCGTAGAAGGAGTCGAGACGGGCAAGAAATACGAATTTGAGTCATTGCGAAAACCCAGAACTCGACTTTGTGACCATTTTTATAAAAGTTTTTGCATGCAAAAGAAGATGCCCGCAGCAGCGAGGCCGCGGGCATCGGGTCTGTCGGGTCGTTCCCTAGTCCTCGAGATAGTCCTTAAGCTTGCTGGACCGGCTGGGGTGCCTCAGCTTCGCGAGCGTCTTGCTCTCGATCTGGCGGATGCGCTCACGGGTGACGCCGAACTCGCGACCCACCTCTTCCAGCGTGCGCGGATGGCCGTCCTCCAGGCCGAAACGGAGGCTGATGACCTTGCGCTCGCGCTCGGCCAGACCCTCCAGCACCTTGGCCAGCTGCTCCTGCAGCATAGAGAACGAGGCGGCGTCGGGGGGCACCACGGCGGCGTCGTCCTCGATGAAGTCACCGAGCTGGGAGTCCTCCTCCTCGCCGATGGGGGTCTCAAGGCTTACCGGTTCCTGGCTGATCTTCTGAATCTCGCGGACGCGCTCGGCGGAAAGTCCCATCTCCTCGCCGATCTCCTCAGGGGTTGGCTCGCGGCCGAGCTCCTGCAGAAGCTGACGCTGGATGCGCACAAGCTTGTTGATGGTCTCCACCATGTGCACGGGAATGCGGATGGTGCGGGCCTGGTCGGCGATGGCGCGGGTGATGGCCTGGCGAATCCACCAGGTGGCGTAGGTGGAGAACTTGAAGCCCTTGGTGTAGTCGAACTTCTCCACCGCGCGGATGAGGCCCAGGTTGCCCTCCTGGATGAGATCGAGGAACAGCATGCCGCGGCCCACGTAACGCTTGGCGATGGAAACGACCAGGCGCAGGTTCGCCTCGATGAGCTGCTGCTTGGCATCCAGGCCCACCTGCTCGATGCGGCCCAGGCGGCGCTTCTCGCGACGCTCCAGCTCGATGCCGTCGGCCTCGGCTTTCTCCAGCTCCTCGGTGGCGGCCACGCCGGCCTCGATCTTCATGGCCAGATCGATCTCCTCGGCAGCGGTGAGCAGGGGCACCTTGCCGATTTCCTTCAGATACATGCGCACCGGATCGCCCGTGAGCATGGTCACGCCGGCATCGGCGTTGCGCTTGGCGCGATTGCGGGCGCGGGCCTTGGTACGGGGAGTGACCTTGGGGAGAGCAGCCGCTTCAACGGTGGCCTTCAGCTCCTCCTCGGGAATGCCGTCGAGCAGATCCTCTTCGGAGTCGATGCCGGCCTCGATCTTGTCCTCGGTCAGGCTGTCGGAAGCAGTGTCGTTCGTCGCGTTCGCGGGAGGTTCCGCGTTGTCCATGTCGTCGTCATCCAGGTCATCCATCTCCTCGACGTCCTCGGTCACGACGATCTCTTCGGTTTCGTTCTCAGGATTCTTCTTTGCAGCATCAGCCACGCGATAGTCCTTTCTCTGGCGTCTGCGCCCGATTTTGGGCATAGAAACACAATTCTGGCGCAGAGATACAGCAGAGAAGAATACTACAAAGAGAAGACCCCTTCAAGAGAAAACCGGCCGGAAGTTTAAGCGCAATGACAAACGCATTATCCATGGAACCTCCATGGAAGAAAGGCTCCATGCCGCTGCAGCAGTTGCCCCATTGCTTCGGCGAACCTCAAAGGAAAATCAGTCCCAATAGAAGAACGGCCTATATCGTCTCGGCCAACTTGTACCCGACGCGCCAGATAGTGACGAGGTAGCGTGGTTTGGAAGGGTCGTCCTCTATCTTCTCGCGGATCTTACGCACCATGACGGTGATGGAGTTGGGGTCGGCAGCCTCTTTGCTTCCCCAAAGCGCCTCGAGGATCTGATCGCGGGTGAACACGGCGCCCGGATCGGAGGCGAGCAGCTCTAAAAGCTCGATCTCCCGGGAGGACAGCGCCACGACTTCTCCGCGCATTCGAACCTCGTACTTCCCGAAGCGTATCTCCAAATCCCCTACCGAGAACGCCTCGGGACGGCGGTCGCGTCCCTCATGCTGGCGCTCGCGATCGCGTTCTCGACGGCGCAAATGCGCGTTCAGCCGCAAAAGCAGCTCCTCGGGCTGGAAGGGCTTCACAAGATAGTCGTCGGCACCGGCCTTAAAGCCGATTGATTTGTCGACAATGTCGCCCTTGGCCGTGAGAAACATGATCGGCACCTCGCGTCCCTCACCTCGGATGATCTCGCAGATTTCGAAACCGTTGATATCGGGCAGCATCACATCAAGAATAAGGAAGTCGGGGCGCTCGGCCCTCAGCATCTCCAGGCCGTCGGCCCCGTTGCCCGCACAGCAGAAGTCGTAGCCACCGCGGCGTACAATCTGCTCGATGAGCACCTGCATAGACGCGTCGTCGTCGACGAGCATCACCTTAGTCATGATCTTCCTCCTCTACGGGCAATTCGACGGTGAACGTCGAGCCACGCCCCGGCTCACTTGCCACAGCCACGGTGCCGCCCATCATGGCCACCAGATCCTTCACCAACGAGAGCCCCAGTCCGCTGCCGCCGTAGCGGCGCACCGTGGACATGTTCTCCTGACGAAACCGCTCGAAGATAAGCTCCTGGGCCTCTTTCGGAATACCGATGCCGGTATCGGTCACGCGCATCACCACTTTGCGAGCGTCATCCTCGTCCGCCTCGCAGCAAACGCGCACAGCCACCTCGCCGCCGGCATCGGTGAACTTCACGGCATTGCTCGTCAGATTCGCAAGCACCCGACGCAGCTTTTCCCAATCCCCCATGATGAGGGGCACGTCGAAGTCGACCCGGGTGGTAAAGGCTACGCCCTTTTTGGCAGCCACCGGCGCCATAGCCGACTCTACCATACCCACGAGGTCGTTCAGATCAACCAGCTCCAGGTTCAACGTCTCGGAGCCCGCCTGAATGCGGGCGCACTCCAGCACGTTGTCCACCATCTCAAGCAAAATGGCGCCGTTTTTGCCAATCTCCTCCAACTGGCGGCGCGCCTCGGGCCGGCCGGGCCCGATGGACTCGCCCAGGAGCTCGGCGAAAGCCAAAATGGAAGTAAGTGGCGTGCGCAGCTCGTGGCTAACGATGGCAAGGAAATCGGACTTGTACTGGTTGTCTCGGGCGAGTTGGGCATTGTTCTCCTCCACTCGACGACGTTGACGCTCCAGCTCGGCATTAGCGCGGGAGAGTTGCTCGGTGCGCTCGGCCACCTGCGACTCCAGACTTCCGTAAAGCTCCTCCAAGCGCTGGGCCATGGAATGGTACTGCTCGATGAGGTCGTCTATCTCGCGGGACGAGTACAGCACGCCTCGGTCGGTCGTGGCCAGGGAACCTCGCGCCGGCAGGCCACGTAGGCAACCTGGAGCGAGCGCGGGCTCATTCGCATCGACGGCTGCTGGCCCAAAGACCCTCGGAGTGGTCGTTTCCCCCTCGGTCGCGTGCGCATCGGGCTCGGCTACGCGGGAGAAAGAAGCTCGAAGCTCCGTCAAGGGCTCGGTAATGAGTCGGCTGATGACAACGTAGATGAGAAGCGCCATGGCCGCCACCACGGCAAGAAAGAACATCATGTTGCTGATGATGGCGTCGCGCATGTTGGTCATGGCGCCATCTGCGGGCACCACCACCGACACCGCTCCGGCCACATCTCCCACGCTCCAGCCCTCTTTCGGGTAACCGGTCGCATCCAACTCGCCGGCAGGCTGGCCATGGCACTCGGTGCAGTCGTTGGAGACGTCCATGGCCCGCACATAGCGGAAAACCTGATCGCCTCCCTCGGTCTGGTAGCCCCATACCTCGTCGGTGTCCTTATCCGCCAGAAACGTCTCGATGGCGGCGGCCTCGTAGGCGTCCGGGGTATTGTAGATGTTGCGCGGGTTCAAGTTCATGAAGCGGATGGAGTAATCCGTCTTCTCGGAGAACAGCGCCGCCACCGACTTGCCCGCAATGGCGCAATGCAGTCCCTTGTAGTCGTACCCCCCGTCGGAGGTATAGTTGATGACGTTCTGGTTCAGCGAGATGAAATCCCACATGGCATCCATCTCGGTAACGAGCACCCGCGACTTCTCCAGAAGATCGGTCTCGGCGCGGCGCGATTGATCGTCGTAGGTGAACGCAAGGAACACCGCCGATATCAGCACGAGAACAACCGTGAGAAGCCCGATAAGCTTCGTCCGCAGCCCGATCTTCCTCTGTCGCCCAAAAAATCGTCATGGCTCTATCGCGCCTGCTTCCAGGCAGCGCGCGGCCGGCTCGCCTTCTTCTCCATGCACCCTCCCTAACGCCCGATGCGGCTGGTAGGAGTTATACCCTACCAGCCGCCGTAAAGCTAGTGTCCCGTTCTTAAGCCGTTGGCGCTCAGGCCTCGTGGCTTACTTCCTGCGGGTTGTGCAGCACGCCGCCTTTGGCCGCGTCGCGATGGGGCGCGAACACCACAGCGGGGGCCGTCTCATCGGTCAGCTCGCCCAGGGCGCTCACGCCCTCGGGATGACGCTCCCGCAGTTCCGCGAGGGTGCCGAACTCGAGCGCGCGCACCGGGCACGCCTTGGCGCAGGTCGGATCCGGCACGCCCTCCGGGTTCTCGTCCGAGCAGAGCACGCACTTGTGGGACAGGCCGTCGTCCAGCTGCACGGGATGCCCATAGGGGCAGCTTTTCTCGCAGGTCATGCAGCCGATGCACTTCTCCTTGTCGTTGTTGACGATGCCCGTTTCCGGATCCTTCTGCATGGCTCCGGTGGGGCAGTTGGCCACGCAGGCCGGGTTCTCGCAGTGGCCGCAGGTCATCGATACGTAGTAGGTGAACGCCGTGGCGGTAAAGGCACCGGCATCGTCGGCCTTCCACTCGCCGCCGCCGAACTCGTACACCTTGCGGAACTTTTGCGGCACCTCCAGGTTGTTGCGGTCGAAGCACGAGGTCATGCAGGCCTTGCAGCCGGTGCAGATGTCGGTGTTGACGAAAAATCCGTACTGTTCCATGATCTATCCCCCTCTTTAGGCCTTCTCGATCTTGCACAGGTTGGAATGGACGCCGTTGCCCTTGGAAATCGGCGTTGGGCGCGAGGACGTCAGCACCGAGATGCAGCCGCCCAAATCGAGCACGCTGGGGTCGCCGATGGTAGCGCCGTCGCGAGTCTCCGGGTCGTACCAGGCGCCCTGGGGCACGCTGACCACCCCGGGCATGATGCGGTTCGTCACCTTAGCGGTCATCTGAGAGCGGCCGCGCTCGGTGGACACAATGACGGTGTCGTCCTGGTTGATGCCGAGCGTGGCGGCGTCGCCCTCGTTGATCCAGCACTGCTGCGGGGCCACCGAGCTCATCCACGGCACGTTGCCGTAGGAGGAGTGGGTGCGCGTCTTGGTATGGTGGCCGATGAGCTGGAAGGGATACTCCTCGCGCAGCGGGTCGCCGTATCCCTCGAAGTTCTCGTACCAGATGGGCAGGCCCGTGATCTGGTCGCGGCCGTCGTCGGGCACATACCCGCCGCCGGTGAGGTCCCACTGGCGCGACAGGTTGTAGGCCTGCTTCGAGAACACCTCGTACTTGCCCGAGGGCGTGGCGAGCGGGCCCTCCGGCGCGGCGATGGCCGGCGTGTGGTCGTCAGTCTGCTTGATGAGGCCTGCGGCGCGGAACTCCTCGAAGGTGTCGGGCAAGTCGTCGCCGGCCGCCTTCCCCTCGTTGTAGCACCACTCGATCCAGTCGAGCTGGGTCTTGCCCTCGGTGAACTCGTCCTTGATGCCGAGCGCGTCGGCCAGAAGGGTGCAGATCTCGTAGATGGGTTTGGCCTCGAACAGAGGCTCGATGGCCTTCGACTCGCAGCAGATGAAGCCGGTCCAAGCGGTACCGCCAGTGGTGAGATCGTCCTCCTCGAAGGGCGTGGTGCCGGGCAGGATGATGTCGGAGGCCATAGCCGTCGGCGTCATCCACGGGTCCACGGTGACGATCATGCGCACGCCGGAGTCCTTTTCATCAGGCAGGTTGTAGATGCGGAGCGAGTCGTTGATGTCGGCGTGCTGGCCCATCATGACATTGGATCCGTAGTTCCAAATGAACTTGATGGGGGCCCTAAGCTTCAGGGTGCCGGGCTCCTCGGCGTAGCTGGTGACACCGGTCTCATCGATGGCGCGGATGCCCCAGGTGGCGTCGTTCATGACCGTGTAGTCTTCGATGGCCTGATACCAGTCGAAGAACGAAACGCACACCCCCACCGTGTTCTTCTCGGGGAAGCACGGGATAGCCGTGGGCGTGGCGAAGGGAACGCCGCCCACGCCCTCGCGGGCGCCGGTGCCGCCGCCGGAGATGCCCACGTTGCCGGTGATGGCGGCGATCATCGCGATGGCGCGGGAGTTGTTGCCACCGTTGGAGTGGCGCTGCGGACCCCAGCCCTGAATGGTGGCCGTGGGGCCGTCCATGTACAGGTCGGCCAGCTCGCGGATGGTATCGGCCGGAACACCGGTGATGCCGGCGGCCCACTCGGGGGTCTTCTCGCCGGTGCCCGCATAGGCGCCGGTGCCAGCGAGGTAGGCCTCGTAGGACATATCCTCATCGATGGTGAGCGCGCCAGACTTGTCGAGCCCCATGAAGGCGGTGCTTGTGGGCTCGGCCGCTTTCACATCGTCGGCGAAGCTGTCGGAGAAGAAGCCGACGAACTTGTCGCGGATGAGCTGCTCGTCCAGCTTGCCAGCGCTGAACAGGTACTGGATCATGCCGGCCACGAGCGCCATATCAGTGCCGGGGCGGATAGGGATCCAGCGGTTGGCCACGCCCACGGCGGTGTCAGACAGGTGAGGATCCACCACCACGATGGTAGCCTCGGGATTCTGCAGGCGCACCTGGGTAAGCAGGTACTGCATGGCCGAGCCAGACATACGGGTGTTGGCCGGGTTGTTACCGAACAGCACGATGTTCTTGGAGTTCACGAGATCGGTCACCTCGTTGTTCGACCAGGCGTCGCCGTTGAAGAGCGGCATCTCCCAGGTGATCTGACCGGTGGAGTAGTCGGCGTACTGGCGCAGGTAGCCGCCCCACAAGTTCATGAGACGCGCGAACATGGTCTGGTCGGGGTGCCACGACTTCGACACCGTACCGCCCAGTACGCCGGTGCCGTACTGGATGTAGAAGGCGTCGTTGCCGTACTCCTCCTTGATCTCCTTCATGGTGGTGGCGATGAGGTTGATGGCCTCGTCCCAGGTGATCTCCTCGTACTTGCCCTCGCCGCGCTTGGTGCCCTCGACGCGCTTCAGCGGCTTCTGGATGCGGTCGGGGCTGTAGATGCGCTGGCGGTTGGTGCGGCCGCGCACGCAGGAGCGTATCTGGTAGATCTTGCCGGGGCCGAACTCGTCGTCGCCGTCAGAATCAATGTCGATGCGCACGACCTGGCCGTCCTTCACATAGGCCTTCAACGGGCAGCGGCTGCCGCAGTTCACATGGCATGCAGACCAGCTGACGGTGTCGTAATCGAGCGGATCGCCGCCAGTGGCGGGCAGGCTGTCTGCGGCCGGCTCCTCCTGCTTGGCGGCCGGCGCGCAGCCGGTCAGCGCCACGCCGACTCCCGTCGCCCCGGCCAGGCCGAGGAACGACCGGCGGCTGATCTTGCCGAAGGTTTGCGCAGTCTTTCCCATAGACTCCCCTTTCCTCTTCTTGTTCGGGGCCCGAAGCGGAAGTCGGGCCCTCCCTCGGAAAGAAAGTCTACGCGCGCGAGCATGGAACCTCCATGGGTATTTGGTTCATTTTTCCTTAGGGATTTCTTATCGAAATATTGCACCCCAGGTGAGAGGACAATTTGAGCGTCAACGGCTGACGGGAAGGAGCTGACTAGATTCTAAAGGGATCAATCCGTCGCCCACGATACAAGTTGAATCCCATAATGACACGAATTCAGGACAAAATGCTCTCTCGACCGCTTTGGCGATTTAGGTCTGGCTTTAACACTAGTGCTAGGGGCATATTGCAACGTCCGTAATGAATTCCGGACTAACGATCAATCCAGGCTTCAACGTCATTACAATGCTCGAATCAACTTCCCCTTCACCAACTTTTCGCGCTAGACACAGCAGCTCGCAAATGACAGAGGAGAGCCAATTTGCGTTGCGACCACCTTCCTGCTCATCAGCAGCATAAACGTAACTTATAGTTGATACATTCTGAAACGGCACTTCAAAATAAACGCAAAAGGAGCTCTTTCCTTCTCGCCATTTTGACTCGATCACTCGTTGCGCTTCAAAAGGACGTTGCGATACGCAATCATGCAAAATCTCAGGTCTTTCGTAATAGCCTTCATCCTTGCTAACTGAGTAAAGATATGCACTCACTCTATTGTCAGATCGTAGCTTGCTTCTAATCAACGGAGGTAAAGCTTTTAAAGAAGAGCTGTCGAGTAACTGAGCGTTATCTCGCAGATCAATCTCTAGATGCCCCTCCAAGAACTTACCTAGAGCACAACCCCTAGACAAAACCTCGCACAATGGCAGAATTCCGTTCGATATGATGCTGGCACAATTATCATCGCAAGTAGTTACATGCATACCTTTTATTCTGAAACCGTCGAACATCTCTGCGACAGAATCATCGCTCGCAAGTCCCGAAATCACTTGATCGACTAAAGGCTCATCGAGCATCGCTACAAAAGTCTTCCGAGCCGCATCGCTATCCGTGATGTCATAAACCAAAATGTCGCACTCTTCCAATCATCATCTTCCGTACATTAACTACTACAGCAAGTCCACAGGGTCGATGTCGACGGCGGCGTTGACGGCGGGGTTCACTTTGCGGGCGCGGAACAGGCGCACCAGCGGGGCCGAGAGGTCGTCGCCCAAAGGCGCCTTCACGACGATGTGGTAGCGGTAGGTGTTGCGCAGCTTCGCCAGCACGCAGGGGACGGCGGGCAGCACCTGCCAGCGATCTCCCACCTCGTTGCGGATGAGCTCGGCCAGCTGGGCGTGCAGAAGCTCGGCCTCGGTGGCCACGGCGTGCTCGTCGGCGCCCCACAGAAGCACGTTGGCCATCCGCACGTAGGGCGGGTAGCCTAAAAGCTTGCGCTTGGGCAGCTCGGCGCGCAGGAACATCCCGCGGTTGTAGGTGGCGGCGGCGCGGATGGCCACGTCGTCGGCCTCGTAGGTCTGCACCATGACCCGCCCGTCCAGCTCGGCGCGCCCGGCGCGGCCCGCCACCTGCTCGATGAGCTGGAAGGTGCGCTCGCCGGCACGGTAGTCCGGCAGGTGCAGCTGGGTGTCGGCGTTGATGACGCCCACCAGCGTGACGTCGTCGAAATCGAGCCCCTTGGCGATCATCTGGGTGCCGAGCAGCACGGCGGCATCGGCGGCGGCGAACGATTCCAGCAGTTCCTGGTGGGCGCCTTTGGCCTGGGTGGTGTCGGCGTCCATGCGGATGATGGGAACCGTTGGCCCCACGCCGGGCAACCCGTCCAAGAGCTGGCGCAGCTCGGTTTCCACGCGCTGGGTGCCGGCGCCGAACTTCTTCAGGTAGGGGCTGCCGCATTCGGGGCAGGTGGGCGGCGCGGCCACGGCGTAGCCGCAGTGGTGGCAGACGAGCTTGGCCCCCTGTTCGTGGTAGGTGAGCGACGTCGAACAATGCGGGCACTCGGGCACAAAGCCGCAGTCGCGGCACAGAAGGAACTTCGCGAAGCCGCGCTGGTTCAGCAGAAGCACCGCCTTGCGACCCTGAGCGAGCTCCTCGCCCAGCGCCCGGGCGAGCCGTCCGGAGAACATGGCGCGGGAGCCGGAGGCGAACTCGGCGGCCATGTCCACCACCTCGATGGCGGGCATGGGCCGCCCGTTGGCGCGCTCGGGCAGTGCCGCCGCCGTCCAGCGCGGGTTCTTGTTCACCTGGTAGAGTGCCTCGATGGAAGGGGTGGCCGAGCCGAGCACCAGCGCGCCCCCGGCACGCGCCATCATCCACTCGGCCACGTCGCGCGCGTGGTAGCGCGGCGAGGAGTCCTGCTTGTAGGAGCCCTCGTGCTCCTCGTCGATGACGATGAGCCCCACATTGGCGGCCGGCGTGAACAGCGCGCTGCGGGCGCCCACGACGACGCGGGCCGCGCCGCTTTTGATGAAGTCCCACTGGTCGTAGCGCTCCCCGTCGCTCATGCGGGAGTGCATGACGGCCACGGCGTCGCCGAAGCGGCCGCGGAAGCGGGCCACGGTCTGGGGGGTGAGCGAGATCTCCGGCACGAGCACGATGGCGCGGCGCCCCTCGGCGAGCGTGCGCTCGATGGCCTGCAGGTACACCTCGGTCTTGCCGGAACCGGTGACGCCGTCCACGAGCACCACGCGCCCGTCGCCTGCGGCCCGGGCGGCCTCGATGGCGGCCACGGCCGCTTGCTGGCCTTCGGTGAGCTGCGGGGCCGCAGTGGGGGCCGGAGCAGCCGCCCCGCCGGCCGGCGCGCCCGCGCGCGAGGCCCCGTCTTCCATGCCGCGCATGCGCCGGCGCCGCTCCACCGTGACAGCCCCCTTGGCGGCCAGCGCCTTCAACGTGGAACCCACGGCGCCGAACCCCCGCGACAGCTCGGCCACGCGCACGTCGCCGGCGCCCACCGCGGCCAGCACCTCCTGCTGCTTCACGGCGTTCTTGCGGGGAACGAACGCGTCGAAGGCCGGCCCGCGCGTGACCCAGCGGTCGTCCACTTCCCCGATGGCCGGCTCCTCGACGCGCCAGCGCCCGTCGCGGCCCCGCACGATGCGCGGCACGGCCCGCGGCGGCGTGAACAAGCGCGCACATTCGGAAAGCGGCGCGGCGTAGCGTTCGGCGAGCCAGAGCGCGCAGGCCGCCCCCTCCTCGTCGAAAAACGGCGCCGAGAGCACCGCTTCCACCTGCTTGAGATCGGCCGCCGACTGGGGCGTCCCCCACAGGTCGGTGCCCTCATCCGGGGAGGGAACGACCTCTTCCAGGCCCACAATATAGCCCACGGCCTTGCGGCCGCCGAGCGTCACGAGCACGGCGCAGCCCACCGCGGCTGGTCGCCCCCCTTCCCCGACGAGCATCTCGTCGGGAACCGCGTAGGAATAGGGGGTGTCGAGAGCTTGGGTAGGAATGTCGACTATGACCGAGGCAATGTTCATGCCCGCCAGTATACCGCAAGCCTACACCGTGAGGTCGGCGTATTGGAAGGGGATGAGGCGGCCGAGGTCGTCGGGGTTCATGCGGATTTGGCAGCCCACCTTGCCGCCCGAGAAGTGAATCGTATCGAAGAGCTGGGCCGTCTCATCCACGAAGGTGGGAAAGCGCTTCTTCATGCCGATGGGCGAGCAGCCGCCGTGCACATAGCCGGTGAGCGGCAGAAGCTCGCGGGCCTTGATCATGGCGATGGCCTTCTCGCCGGCCGCCGCGGCGGCCTTCTTCAGGTCGAGCTCGGCGGCCACGGGCACGAGGAACACGTAGTAACCGCCGGACTTGCCCTGGGTCACGAGCGTCTTGAAGACGGCGTCGGGATCCTCCCCCTGCGAGAGCGCAATCTCCTCGCCGGTCATCGTGGGCTCGGCGTCGAAGAACAGCTCCTCGTGGGGAATGCCCGCCGCGTCCAGCTCGCGCAGGGCGTTGGTCTTGTGGTCCTTGGGGGCGCGCGCCATCAGAATGCCTTTCTTGAACGATGTGCAGGTTGATCCCGTGGGGGGCGACCTCGGTCGCCCCTCCTCGAGCAAGGTGATCCCGCTTGGGAGGGCTGACCAAGGTCAGCCCCTACGGGGGGCAGGCTCAAGCGAGGTGATCCCGCTTGGGGAGGGCTGACCAAGGTCAGCCCCTACATAGGCTACTTGCGGCCCTTCTTGCGGCGCTTCTTGGAGCGGGCGGCGTCGGCCGCGGCGGCCTCTTCCAACTCGCGGTGCTGCACCTGGGCCTTCCACGCGAACAGGCAGCCGGCGGCGAAGCAGAGCAGCCCGACGCCGATGGCCGAGCCGACCCAGACCGCCCCCATGCCCATCCAGAAGTCGATCGGGTACATGGAGATGAGCAGCGAGTCGTAATTGAACGTCCAGGTGCCGTCCACGAAGAACAGCGAGTGGAAGGCTGCGAACAGGCCGTTGAAGTCGATAACGCCCCACAGCCCCAGTACGACGAGCACCGCCAGAAGCAGCGCCGACCCCATGCGCAGCATGAAGGCCAAAGCTGCGAACTGCTTGCGAAAACCGAGCACCAGCGCGATGATGAGCGCCGCCACGCCGATCATGCCCAGATAGGAGCTCAAGCCCGTGATGAGCCCGTTGCAGTCCTCCAAGTGGCTCACCGCATCGGCGTCCAGGGCGTAGCGGTCGGACACCTTCGCCAGCGCGTCCATGGTCTCAAGCGCCGTGCCATCGGCACCAGCGGCCGCGCCACCGGCCGCGCCACCGTCCGCGGCCAACGCGCCGCCCTCCCCTTCCGCATCGCCAAGAACCTGCTTGGCCTGCTGCGTCCACTGGGAGTACTTGGGAGCTCCCTCGGCCGAGGCCTCCCGCGCCGCCGCCACCACATCGGCGGCCAAAGACTCGCGGGCCTCTTCCATGCTCGAGTGGGCGTCCACGGTGAACGCGCGGGTCTCCTGCGCCAGCGATACCAGCTGCTCGTGGGTGTAGGGCGAATCCGCCCCCGTGCTCACGGCGCCGGCAAGCGAGGCGGTGGTCACCGGCAAGCAGCAGGCGGCGAACCCGCACACGAGCAGGGTGACGGCGAGCACCGTGGCGCCGATGCCGGCGAGAATGCTATCGGATCCCATTTACAGCTCCAGCCCATCGGGCACGTCGCAATCGACCCAGATAGTGGCCGCGGTCATGCCGTCGTTGGTCTTCGAAATCGTCGGATGCGGCCCCAGCCGGCTGAAGACACCTTGGAAGTGGCCGTTGTACAGGTACAGCCCGTTCAGATTGTTGTAAGGTACCGGCTCGCTTTCCACGGCGCCGTCGGGCGCCTCGTTGATGCCGCGGTCCGGCGGCAGCGTGTCGGTCTTGAAGGGGCGGATGTAGCGCTGCACAATGAAGGGGTAGCCGGCGCGCTCGTTGGCGAACTCGTCGATGACGCGCTCCCACTCCTCCTGACTCACCTCGCAGCCGGCGTACACGTTGTCGGCGCCGTAGTGGTCGGTGGGCTTGATGATCCACTCCTCGCGGTTGGCGCGGATCTGGTCGATGTTCACCTGATCGTCGTTGAGGAAGGCCGTCATGGGCACGGTCTCCTCCACAAACGCGATCTCCTCTTCGGTGAGGAAGGCCTGGGTCTCCGGCGCAAAGAGCACCTCGAACAGCTGCTTGTCGTGGACGATGTGCCCGGAGAACGCCCCGATGAGCGCCACCTTCCGCGCCCGCACGGCGTTGATGAGGTCCTGCGAGTCGTCCCAGAACTCCAGCACGTCGTTGGTGACCGAGCGCCGCCAGATGGCGTTCACGGGCAGCCCGTCGGGTGTCGTCAGCACCTCGCCGTCGAAGGACAGCTCGCGCACGTCGGCCACGACGCATTCCACGCCGGCCTCGCGGAACTTCTCGGCGAAGATGTGGAACTCGTCCACCACGCCGTTCTCCAGATAGTCGCAGATGGCCACGCGGGGGTTCTCCACCTTGAAGCGGTAGGTGCCGTAGATGTCCATGAAGGCGCGCACCCAGGGCATGAACAAGTCGCAGCCCTGGACGGCGTGGTTCTCGGCGAAGGTGCGGAAGGTGTCGGAGCCCACGATGGAGTTCGTGATCTCGCGGTTCTCGTTCATGCCCGCGCTGCCGTCGCCGTTGAACTCGCAGAAGTGGATGCGGTAGTCGTCCTCGTTCAAGAACGTGTCCACGCGGGCGAAGGGCAGCACCGAGTCGTAGTCGCGGGGCAGCAGTATGAGCTCCACGAGGCGCTCGTCGAAATCGAACAGCTTGCGGTACTCCTCGTCGGCCCGGTAGCGCTCGATCACCTTGCAGAGGATGCGGTGGCTCGTCTCGGCCGTGCGCTTCATGACCTCGTAGGTTTTGCGGTTGAACAGGCGCGGCACGAAGGAGGAGGCCACCACCTGGTGGTGCACGATGGCCGTGGAGTCCTGCATGTAGTTGAACGCGGCGCGGCGGCTCTCGATGTCGCCGTCCAGCTCGTCGATGATCTGGAAGTACTCGCGGGTGTAATCGGCATTGCTTGGCATGAGGGCTCCGTCCCTTGGGCTTTTGTGCATTTGGCTAAGTGTAGCACGACCGCCGCGAAGCGCGGGCAACGCGTTGGAAAGCCGTTGGCTGCCGATGAAGTTACCGCGTAGGACGCCTCGCTCCCCTTGCGTGCGCCCGTGCGAACCGTTAGCATGAACAGCCGTGCGCTTTATCCGGGCGCACGGCTTGTTATTATCCAGAGTCGGGGTAGAGAGTTGGCTCGATGATCCCGACACCAACCTGACGCGTCCCTCACCTGAGTGCCAAGGTGGTCCGGCCAACACCGATAAGAGAGGACTCTTATGGCTGAAAAGCACTCATCGTACCTGTTCACGTCCGAATCCGTCACGGAAGGACACCCGGACAAGATCTGCGACCAGATTTCCGACGCCATTCTGGACGCCATCCTGGCCAAGGAGATCGCCCTGGCCGAGGAGGGCTACATCGCGCCAGACGGCAACCCGGCCGACCCGGCGAAGATGCGCTGCGCCTGCGAGACGCTCGTCACCACCGGCACCGTCTTCGTTACCGGCGAGATTCGCACCCAGGCCTACGTGGACGTGCAGTCCATCGCGCGCGACGTGGTGTGCTCCATCGGCTACGACCGCGCGAAGTACGGCTTCGACGGCAACACCTGCGCCGTCATGAGCTCCATCCACGAGCAGTCCTCCGACATCGCCCAGGGCGTGGACGAGTCCTTCGAGGCCCAGCGCGACGAGACGGCCGCGGCCGACCCCTACGAGACGATTGGCGCGGGCGACCAGGGCATGATGTTCGGCTATGCCTGCAACGAGACGAGCACGCTCATGCCCATGCCCATTTACCTGGCCCATCGCCTCTCCGAGCGCCTGACCGAGGTGCGCAAGAACGGCACGCTGGAGTTTCTGCGCCCCGACGGCAAGACCCAGGTGTCCGTGCGCTACATCGACGGGGCGCCCACGGCGGTAGAGAAGGTGGTCGTGTCCACCCAGCATTCCGAGGACATCGAGCAGGACGCACTGCGCGAGGCCGTCATCGAGACGGTCATCCGCCCGGTGTTCGAGGCCGAAGGGGTGGCGCTCGCCGACGACTGCGAGATCTACGTGAACCCCACGGGCCGCTTCGTCATCGGCGGCCCCATGGGCGACGCCGGTCTCACCGGCCGCAAGATCATCGTGGACACCTACGGCGGCATGGGACGCCACGGCGGCGGGGCATTCTCCGGCAAGGACTGCACCAAGGTGGATCGCTCGGCGGCCTACGCGGCGCGCTGGGTGGCCAAAAACGTCGTGGCCGCGGGACTGGCCGACCGCTGCGAGGTGCAGATCGCCTATGCCATCGGCGTGGCGAAGCCGGTGAGCGTCATGGTGGAGACCTTCGGCACGAACCATGTCCCGGAAGAGGATATCGAGCGCGCCGTGTCCGAGGTGTTCGATCTGCGCCCCGGCGCCATCATCGACGAGCTGGACTTGCGCCGGCCCATCTACCAGAAAACGGCCGCCTATGGCCACTTTGGCCGCGAGCTTCCCGAGTTCACCTGGGAGAAGACCGACCGCGTCGACGCCCTGCGGACGGCCTGCGGGGTCGAGTAACCTGGCTGCGGCTCTCCCGGCGGGGAGACGCGCGGCATTCTGATTCGCTCAGACAGTCCTCGCTGGCCACCCCTTCCGTAGGGGGCGACCTTGGTCGCCCCTCTCAACCCGGGAATGCCATTCCGCTCGAAAGGGCTGACCAAGGTCAGCCCCTACGGATCGTCCAGCAAGACTCCCTCTTTCATAATTGAAAAGGGCCCCGGTTGGGGCCCTTTTGCTGTTCTCACTCGCTCTCTCGGAAGACGGTGGCGGCGACTTTCGCTATGCGGCGGCCCGTGTCGTCGGTGATGTCGGTGGTGTAGAAGCCGAGGCGGCGGCCGGACTTGTCCGCGTTGCAGGTGGCAATGAGGCGCACCCCCTTCGAGGCGCTGAGATATTCGATGGTGCTCGACACCGATACGCTCGAGTTCTCGCCGGTATTGCTGGCAATGGCCAGGGCGAAGTCGGCCAAAGTGAAGATGGCGCCGCCCATGACGTTGCCGAGCGCATTGCGGTGGTGGTCCTTGATGTCCAGCTCGCACACGGCGTGATCGCGCGATCCTTCCACGATGCGACAGCCCGCGTGCTCGGCGAACCGGTCGTGACCGAAGAAGTCGTTCAGCTCTTCCAACGTGGGGTGATCGCTCAACCGCTTTGCCATAGGAATCCTTTCCTTCCGGTCAACCTTCGTAGGGGGCGACCTCGGTCGCCCCTCATCATCAGGAAAAATCTCTCTGGTTGGAAGGGGCGACCAAGGTCGCCCCCTACGGATCTAATGCACTGGCGTCCACGCAGGTGGTTGCCCTTACCCCTGGGCCACGGGGGTGGCGGTGGCGGCGAAGAGCTCGAGGTACTGGCCGTTGCTGACCGTGACCGTCTGCTCGCCGCCGGGAATGACGTACTTGGTGTCCACAATGGAGTCGTCATCGAAGTCGAGGTTCTTCATGACGAAGGCCGCCGAGTCCTCGTCGGTCTCGCCCTCGCCCACCGTGGCCGCGGTGATGGTGTAGCTGCCCGCGGGGATATCGATGCCCACACGGTAGCAGCCGTTGGTATAGGGCGCCGTCGGGTTAGTGGAGGTGGAAGGAGCCGGGTACATGGTCGCCTCGTCGCCGGGATCGAACACGATGAGGTCCCCTTCGTCCAGGTCAACGAAGTAGTTGCCGAAGTACTGCACGGAGTCATCGAGGCTGTAGCGGCCGTCGTCCCCGTCGAACACGTAGTAGTGGGAGAGCTTCTCGTTGGAGCCTTCCAAATAATACAGGCCGGCGGGAATCTGACCCTGGGGTCCTACGGTGTAGAAGCCCTTGGCACAAACATCGCCCTCGCCCGGCTCGCCCGCCGCGACGCCGTCGGCCTCGAACACCGAGGCGATCTCGTCGAGGGTGAAGCCGCCGTAGGGCGAGGCGTCCTCGTCGGTGCCGTAGCTGTCCTCGGGAGCCCACATGTCGGTGTCGCCGAAGTCGTAATCGTAATTGTAGTCATAACCGTCATCGTAGCTGTTGTAGCTGTCGTAGCTGCTGTCGTAGTCGGCCAGGGCCATGATACCCACGCAGCTGGCACAGCCGCCCATGCCGATGACGAGGCCCACGGCCAGCCCCAGCAGAAACCACGGCCAGCGGCGCTTCTGATTGGGGTTGGGCGGCTCGTAGCCCGGATAGATGTTCTGCGCGGGCGCCGGGGGCACCGGGGGCTGATTGCCCGCGCCGTAGGTGCCATAGCCTGCGGCATCGTAGGGTGCGTAGGTCGGCTGCTGGGCCGCGGCCTGGGCATAAGGGGCGTAGGGCTGCTGAGCGGGCTGTGCCGCGGCGGCGTCGTAGTAGGGCTGCGTCGGCGCCGTCGCCGCAGACGCCGGCCGCGCGACCTCGGGAGGCACCGCTGCAGGCGCGGGCGCGGCCTCGGGCTGGGGCGCGGACGCCCCGAAGGCGGCGAAGGGGTTCTCGGGTGCGGCAGCTGCCGGCTGCATCGGCTGCGCCGGCGCGGCCTCGGGCTGGGACGCCGGCTGTTGGGGTTCCGGCGCGCCGGAAGCGCTCGGGGTGTTGCTATTCTCGTCCATGGTCTTCGACCTTTCTGGTTTGCGCGCCCGCTAGTTGGCGCGCTCGCTGAACACGGTTTCGGTGACGCCGTCGATGCGGGCGACGATGTCGGCGGGATCCATCAGCATCATGGCCTCGAACAGAGGCGGCGACACCATGTTGCCGCACACGGCCACGCGCAAGGGCTGGAACAAGAGCTTCGGCTTGAGCCCCGCCTCCTCGCCGGCGGCACGGCAGAGCTCCTCGAGCGCCTCGGCGTCCCACGGGTTGTCGTCGTCGGCGAGAATGCCGCGACAGATGGCGAGCGCCTCATCGGCCCGCGCCCCTTCCTTCAAAAGCACCTTCTGGACGCTCTTCTCGTCGAGCACCACCGAGTCGCCCCAGAACAGAAACGCCAGCTTGGCGGGAATCTCGTCCAGGTGCGCCAGGCGCTCGGCAACAAGCGGGTACATGGCCTCGTAGAACTCGCGATCGTCGTCCACGTCGACCAGGCACGCCTCCCAGGTGTCGGCGTCCACGCCCTCGCCGGGCAGATGCAACTCGCGGGCGGCCGCTTCCGCCTCCTCCTTGGCGGGCGTCGGCACGACGGTGATGCCGTCCGGCACGTTCGACCCATCCAGGTTGGTCTGGGCGAGCCAGGGCTTGGCGGCATCGACCCAGGCGGCAGCGCCCATGTCGCGGATATAGACGCCGTTCATCCAGTCGAGCTTCTTCTCGTCGAAGATGGAGTGCTTCTTCGTGATGCGATCGAGCGAGAAGGTGCGGCAGAGCTCCGCCGGCGGGATGATGGTAGTCTCGCCGTCGAGCGACCAGCCGAGCAGCGCCAGGAAGTTCACGAGAGCGTCGGGCAGATACCCCCGGTCGCGGTACTCTTCGACATTGGTGGCACCGTGGCGCTTCGAGAGCTTCTTGCCGTCGGGGCCCAAGATCATGGACAGATGCGCGAACAGCGGCACCTCGGCGCCGAGCGCCTCGTAGATGAGCACCTGGCGCGGGGTGTTGGAGAGATGGTCGTCGCCGCGGATGACGTGGGTGATGGCCATGTTCACATCGTCGCAGACCACAGCGAAGTTGTAGGTGAACGTGCCGTCGGTGCGGCGCAGGATCATGTCGTCCATCACATCGATGGGGAAGCTCATGTCGCCGTAGACGGCATCCTTGAACGTGACCGGACCGTGGTCGTCGGGCACTTTCAAGCGCCAGACATGGGGCTCGCCGGCAGCGATGCGCGCGGAGGCCTCGTCGGCCGGAATGGCGCGACAGGTGCGGTCGTAGCCCGCGTAACCTCCCTCGGTTTTCTCGGCGGCCTCGCGCTTGGCGTCCAGCTCCTCCTTGGTGCAGAAGCAAGGATAAGCGGCGCCGGCGTCGATGAGCTTCTGCAGCGCTGCCTCGTACGTGTCGGTGCGCTGGGTCTGGAAATAGGGGCCGCAAGGTCCGCCCACCTCCGGGCCCTCGTCCCAATCGAGGCCCATCCACTTCAGCGCGCGCAGAATGATCTGGGTGTTCTCCTCGGTGGAACGCTCCGGGTCGGTGTCCTCGATGCGCAGCACGAAGGTGCCTCCGGTAGCCCGGGCGAAGGCCCAGTTGTAGATGGCGGTGCGAGCGCCGCCGATGTGCAGCTTGCCGGTGGGAGAAGGCGCGAAGCGGACGCGCACGGGCTTGGTCGTGGTCATGGGTTTCCTTCAGTCCTCGGGGTCGATTCAGGTAATAGCGCCAGTATAGCACGGGGGCTGAGCCATCATTCATTGACCACATCCGACTCGGCGACGGTTCGGTACAGGGCTCGTGTCCGCAGCGCAACGGAGCCGTGACGCTCCGTGACAGTTCGGCGGTGGGGCCGTATCGGTTGGACAGCAGCCCTAAGGCGACACCGGAGCGGGCCTAGACTGAAGGAGCTATGGGAGGGGCTTCGGCTTCGCACGGGCGCCCGCGAAGGACGCGCCGGCTATGCCCCGTTCCACACGTTCCCACGACGCCGTAAGAGAGGAAATCGCCATGGCCCCGTACCGTTCCGTACATGCCTTCACCGTCCGCTTCTTTCCGCACTCATCGGTGTCCCTCCGCTGGGTTGTTGCCGCGTTCGCCCTTCTCGCCGCTCTCTGCTGGGCGTCCCCTGCCTGGGCCGTGGACAGCACTGTCTTCGCCTCGGGCGCGGGCACCGAGGCCGACCCCTACCTCATCGAGAATGCAAGTCAGATAGCGGCCTTCCGCGATGCCGTGAACGCAGGCGACGACTATGACGGCAAATACGTGGCCCCCGGCGCCGACGTGGATCTCGAGGGCGCCGAGTGGACGCCCATCGGCGCCGGCACGCGCAAGAGCAGCGGCATCGCCGAGGGCAGCACACCTTTCGCTGGCACCTTCGACGGCGCGGGCCACACCGTGAGCGGCCTGAAGATCACTTCGACCCAGGGCGCCGACTACGCCATCGGACTCTTCGGCATTCTGGACGGGGCCACCGTGAAGAACCTCACCGTGGCCGACGCGAAGATCGCCGTGCCTCAAAGCGAGCTGGCGGGCATCCTCTGCGGCATGTTGGCGAACGATTCCACTGTATCCGGCGTAAACGTCTACGGATCCGTTTCCGGCAAGGCGGGCGTGGGCGGCATCGCGGGGCGCATGACGCTATCCGGCGCCATCGAGAACTGCGAGAACAGCGCCTCGGTCACCGCCGCGGGCGGCGTGGGCAACGCCGGCGGTATCGTAGGCGCCGCCTACTACACCACACCCTCGGGCCGCATGTCCATCACGGGATGCCATAACAGCGGGAGCATCTCCGGCACCGACTGCATCGGCGGCATCGCCGGCCTCAGCGCGGCCTTCGTGTCGAATTGCGAGAACAGCGGCGCCATTGCCGGTACGAGCTACTCTGTCGGCGGCATCGTCGGCGAGCAGAAGAACTACGGCGCTGTGAGCGGTTGTATCAATTCCGGGGCGGTTTCCACGAGTAACGCCAGTGCCTACGGCATCGGGGGCATCGTGGGATGGGCCCGCTACGACGGCGCCGCCCCAGCCTACGCCACCAGCGCGCCCATCACGGTGACCGGCTGCGCCAACAGCGCCTCCGTGCAAGGCGGCAGCTGCGCCGGCGGCATCGTTGGCACGTTCTACAACGCGGGCACCGTAAGCGGGAACGCCAATACGGCCGCGTCCATCACCAGCTCGAGCTTCGCCGGGGGCATCGTGGGCAACCTGCAGAACGCCGACATCTCGTCGCTGCCCTCCACGGTGCCCGAGGGCATCCTTGTGGAGAACAACGTGAGCGCCACCCCGCTCAATGCCATCACGGCTCCCTTGAAGGGCCCCTACGCCTACAACAACACGCCGAGCGATTTCACCGTGCGCGACAACGGGAGCGCCTGGGTGGCCCAGGCCGGAGCGACGCGCTACGCCACGCTCGCGGGCGCCTTCGCAACGGCCCCCGATCACAGCACCATCAAGCTCGTCAGCAGCGTGAGCGAACAGCCGACCCTCTCCATTTCCGACGGCCGCGAGCTCACGCTGGATCTGGCCGGCTTCAACCTCTTCTTCGCCACGGACGGCGGCCTGTCCCTTCGGGATGGAGCCCTGACGGTAACCGGACAGGGCGACGTGGCGACCGCCGAGGGAGCCGACGGCAAGCCCGAGCCTTTGGCCACCGTAAGCGGCACAGGGTCACTCGCGCTTAAGGGCGGCAGTTACAACCAGGACGTAGCGCCCTATGTGGCTGATTCCTACGCCGAGTTCGTCCCCGCCGACGCTCACGCGACGGCCCCCTTTTCCGTGGTGCCCGCCTCAACAGCCAAGCACAACGCCCAGGCCGTCGTTCACGATGGAGGCAAGACCGTTTACTATGGTGACGCCGGCGCAGCCCGAACAGCAGCGGCCGCTGCCCCTGGCGCCACCGTGGAGGAGCTGAAAGCCCCGAGCACGCCATCGGGCAACGAGGGCGGCGAGGGCAACCCGAGCGACGGACAGACGGGAACGACGAACGACGGGCAGCCGAGCGGAGACGCCAACGCGAATGCCGGGGACAAGACAGATGGCAGCACCGCAGCCGACGACCAGACCGACGGCAACGGGACGAAGGGCGCGGACAAGGATGACGCCTCTAAGGCGACAGCCAAACCCAGCACATCCAGCGCGGCGTCTGGCACGCATACTTACCGCAGCAGCTCGATCGCCTACCGCGGCGTTCCACAGACTGGAGACGCGGCCACCGATGCGCTGCTCGCCGTGGGAGCTCTGGCCGTCGTCTCGGGCGGCGCCGCGGCCCTCGCCCGCGCCCGCATGAAGCGTGCCCGGGCCAAGTAGCGTAGCTCGGCATCGCTCGCACCGTAAGCCGCAATCGCCGTGGCTCCTCTTTACCTGAGAGCGCACATCGAGGCCGTCGCCCTGACCACTACCTCCTCGTCGGCCTCCCCACGGAAACGGGCAACTCCCGCAGGGCCTCCATTACCTCAGCGGCGGCTTCCTCGGCTTGCAACTGACGAGGCATGTCGAGGCCCGCGCGCTCGAAGGCCTCGGCCAACGCGGCAGCGTAGTCGCGCTTGTGGGCATCGTTGAGCACCTTCCACGGAATGCCCTTGAACCAAGCGGCCACCTCCCCATTGAAGGGCACGCGTCCTTGCAGCATGAACGCCATGATGACAGGGTATCCCGCGTAGCCCTGCCAGAACGTCGCGTTGTCGTTGGAGCGGTAGCGTCCCTCGTCGTCCCAGGTCACCCGGTACTCCTTCGACCCGTCCGACGATCGCACGATAAGCGCTTCCGGACTCAAATCGTAGCGATCGTCGACCAGCGCCGTCCACGCCTCGTACACTTTCTCAACCGGCGGCAATTTTTCCATGAGATACTCCTTGTATCGCACTTTCTCGTTCTGCTCATTATGACTCCACTGCTTCGGTTCAACGCAAAACTGCCACTCATCAGTTATGTTGCAAGCCTTCCAGTTATGGTCATTTCATGTGTGCCCATTTACAAAGTGCCTGCTCATAGAGTTATCCACAGCGAAAACGAGACACTGCCGCGACATAACTGCGGTTTGACGCTGCTACGATCCCCGCCCTACTTCGATCCATCTAAAAAACAAGGGGCACCATGGCGGTACTTTTAGCGGGCGCCTGAGCGCTTCCTTTTGCCTTCGGAATTCTGCCCGGAGAGGGAGACGAGGGCGATCATGGCGGCCATGAGGACAAGGCCGATCCAATCCCAGGCAGAGAACGGAGTGTGCAGCCACAAGGCAGCGATGACCATGGCACCGGCCGGCTCAGCCACGCCCAGAAGGCTCCCCTTCACCGAGCCCACGAGCGACACGCCGTAGAGGAACAGCCCGAAAGCAGCAAAGGTACCCAGAACGCCCACGCCACCGACAAGAGCGAGCCAGCCTGTAGCGTCCATGTCGAGAACGAGACTGCCGGCGGTGCCGAAAAGGTCGGCGAGAATCGAGCCCGCAGCGCCGAGGGCGGCAGAAGGGGCGGCGAGCAGCGAAACGATCGCCTCTCCGATGAGCCACACGAGAATGGCGACAATACCGCTAATGACCATCCCGCAGGCGATGACGGTGGGGCGATCCCATCGGCCGTAGAGCCGTTGGGGCGCCATGATGTAGAGCGTCTCGGACAAGGCGTTGGCAATGCCCCAAGCCAAGCCCGCCACCGGCAGCACGATGACGCCCCAGTCTCCCTGGGTGGCGATGAGCGTCGCGGCGGCCATCGCGCACATCAGCCCGACAAAGTCGGCGACGCGCGGCAGACGGCGCGCTCGGGCGCAGGTGATAAGCATGACGAACACCGTGCAGGTGGCCTGGAGCACCGTGGCCGTGCCGGCGTTAGTGAGGGCGACCGACACCGCGTAGGTGATCTGCGAGAGGTACAGCCCCACGCCGAACAGAACGAGCGTCGGACGGGCGGCGGGGCTCCCCAGCAGCGAGAGCAGAGCCTCGCGACGCGTAACGAATACGAAGACGGCGAACAGCAGGGCCGCCACGCCGGCACGTACGGCGGAGATGAAGGCGGAGCTTACCTCGTAACTCTCCGCGAGAAACTGGATACAGGCTCCTGAGAATCCCCACAGCGTCGCACCCGCCAGGGCACATACCACCCCTCGCCAGAAGACCTTAGAAGCGTTCACCGCCGTCTCACCTCCGTGCAATCCATCGAAATCCGTTGCCGCAGAGGCAGCATACACCATCCCATGCACAAGGAGCCAGAGAGGACGCACCTTCGACCGCTACGGGCAAAGCGACCTCCCTACTGCCGCCCTTGGCACTTGGCGGCGCGGCTATCGTCTTTCTTCGCGCTTGGCGGCACGGGCGGCGCGCTTGGCGGCCAAACGCTCGCGGGCGGCATCGCCCTTGGCGAGGTTGTTGGCGCGCCGTTCGCTGCGCCCCGTGGGGCGAGTGGGAGCGGGAGTGGCTGACGCTGAGCCCTTGGCCGTGTCCTGGCCCAGGGCGGACCGAGATCCGCCCCTGCGGGAATCGGTCGGGGCATTTTGCGAAACAGCCTTAGCAGAGCCTGTCCGAGCATTTTTGGAAACGCCCGCAGCGGGATCTGTTGCGATACCCCGGGGGACAGAAGAGGCAGGATCGGAGGCAAAGCCGGAAGCGCCGCCCTCCATCTCCGCGAAAGGAGCCCCCTCTTCGGCGTCGGTCTCGCCGAAGAGTTTCTCCAGGAAGTGCACGATAGCCGGAAGCAGGTTGTCGCGTTCCTCCTCCGAGAAGTAGCGCAGCGGCAGCGTCAGTTTGCGCTTGTCCGTCTGGTAGCGGCCGGCCGCGCGGCGCAGGGGCTTCATGGCAGCAGCGGGGATGTCGATGGGCTCCACGATGAGCTTGCCCGCCGCCACGGAGATGAGCTTGACCCCGTGCTCGTTGGCGAAGGCCTTCAGCCATGCGCGCTCGAAGAGGTTGGCCGCCGCCTCGGGCATCTCGGGGGCCTTGGCGAGCATATCCTCGCGGAGGGCGGCCACTTCCTCCACCGTGGAAGCCGAAGCCAGCTTGCGGTACCACAGCACCCGGGCGTCGGCGTCGGGAATGTACTCCTCGGGCAGGTAGGCGTGACCGGGGATGTTCACGGTGATGTCGGAAAGCGCCGGCGGCAGCTCGCCTGAGGCGCCCACGCCCTCGCGCGTCTCGTTCACGGCCTGGTTGAGCATCTGGGCAAACAGATCGAAGCCCACGGCTGACATATTGCCGGACTGCTCGGCGCCGAGCATCGAGCCGGCCCCGCGAATCTCCAGATCGCGCATGGCGATGCGCATGCCGCTGCCCAAATCCTGATGCTCGTTGATGGCGGTGAGACGCGCGGCGGCCTCCTCGGTCAAAGGCACGTTCTCGGGGAACATGAAGTAGGCGTAGGCTTGGGTGGACGAGCGCCCCACGCGGCCCTTCAGCTGGTACATCTGCGCGAGGCCCAGACGCTGGGCGTCCTCGATGATGAGCGTGTTGGTGTGGGGGTTGTCGATGCCGCTCTCGATGATGGTGGTGGCCACGAGCACGTCCAGCTCGCCGGCGGCGAACTCCTCCATCACCTGCTCCAGCTCCTCCTTGGTCATCTGCCCGTGGGCCACGCCGACCCGTGCCTCCCCGGCGGCGGCATGCACGCGGTCGACCGCCTCGTCGATGGAGCGCACGCGGTTGGACACGTAGTACACCTGACCGCCCCGGGCCAGTTCATAGCGGATGGCGGCCGACACGACGTCGGGATCCCACTCCCCCACGTGCACCTCCACGGGGCGCCGCTCGTCGGGCGGCGTTAGGATGAGCGACATATCGCGCACCCCCGACAGCGACATCTGCATGGTGCGCGGGATGGGGGTGGCCGACAACGTCAGCACGTCGATGGACTCGCGCAAGTTCTTCAGCTGCTCTTTGTGCTGCACGCCGAAGCGCTGCTCCTCGTCGATGATGACCAGTCCCAGATCGTGCGGATTCACATCGCGCGAGAGCAGCCGGTGCGTGCCCACGAGCACCTGCACGTCGCCTTTGGCGAAGCCCTCCAGGGCCGCCTTCTGCTGCTCGGGCGTGCGGAAGCGCGAAAGCACTTCCACGGTGACGTCGAAGGGGTCGAAGCGGTCTTTGAAGGAGGTGTAGTGCTGCTGGGCCAGAATGGTGGTCGGACAGAGCACCATCACCTGCTTGCCATCCTGGGTGGCCTTGAAGGCGGCGCGCAGGGCCACCTCGGTCTTGCCGAAGCCGACGTCTCCGCAGATGAGACGGTCCATCGGTCGCGGCGATTCCATGTCGTGCTTCACATCGGCGATGGCGGCGAGCTGATCGCGGGTCTCGGTGTAGGGGAAGGCCTCCTCCATCTCGCGCTGCCAGGGGGTGTCCGGCGAGAAGCGGAAGCCCTGGGTGGCGGCGCGGCGGGCGTAGACGTCCACGAGGTCGAAGGCGAGCTTCTTGGTGGCCTTGCGGGCGCGGTTCATGGCCCGCGCCCAGTCGCTCGTGTTCAGGCGGGTAAGACGGGGGCTGCCGCCTTCCGGCCCCACGTAGCGGGTCACGCGGTCGAGCTGCTCCACGGGGACGAACAGCTTGTCGCCCTCGGCGTATTCCAGCTGCAGGTAGTCGCGCTCAGTGCCGTCCACCTCGCGGCGCACCAGATCACGGAAAAAAGCGATGCCGTGGGCCGCGTGCACCACGTAGTCGCCGGGCTTGAACGGGAAGGTGACCTCGGTGGCATCCACGCGGGAGCGCACGCGGCGGCTGGCGGCGCGCGAGCCCTGGGTGTCGGCGGCCGACACCAGCGCGAGATGCGCTTTCGGGATGATCATGCCGAGCGGGATGTCGTTGTCCACGATGTTGACGACCCCGCGCCGCAGGCGGCGTTTGGCCTGGGCCGGGGTGTCGGCCTCTGTGCTTTCGGGTTGCGACTCGCCATCGTCCAAATTTTCTGGCTGCACAATCTGGATGGGAATACCGTGGTCGACGAAGGCGTGGCGCATGGTCTCGCGGGCGCGCAAGTTCGGAGCCGAGAAGACGATGGTGTAGCGGTCGGCGGCGAGGCTCTTCAGCTTGCCGAATATTTTGTCGGGCATCCCGGCCACATCGACGCGCTTCACCGGCAGCTCGTCGTCCAGCGCGCCGCCAACCCGCATGATGGAGACATAGGTGGCCCGCACCTCGCCCCCGAAGTCCAGCGCCGCCGGCTCGGCGAACAGGCCCGCGAGCGCGATGTTGGTACCCCGGGCGCGCTCGGCGATGTCATCTGCGGCGTGGGCCGCATCATCGAAGAGCGAACGCGGCTCGATGAGGGCCGCACACGTGCCCGCTCCGGCGTAGGCGCCCAGCGTCACCGGCTTCTTGTACAGAAACGGCAGCACCACATCGGCGCCGTCGAAGCGAAGCCCCCCTTCCAGCTTCTCCAGCACATCGCGCAGAGCCGGGTTGGTGAGCGCCGGCTTCCCCAGGGCGCGCCGCGCGTCGGCCAGCGCCCGGGGGGAGGCGGGGAACTCGGAGACGGGGTAAATCTCCACGGAGGGCAGCGAAGAGATGGTCTGCCCCGTGGCGGGCACAATGCGGCGGATCTCGTCCAGCTCGTCGCCGAAGAAGTCGAGCCGCACCGGAAAGGACAGGTTGCCGGGGAACACATCCACGGTGCCGCCGCGCACGGCGAAGGTGCCCGGACCGTCCAGCTCGCCGGTATTGGCGTAGCCGGCGGCCTCCAGGGCGCGGGGCAGGTCGCCCAGCTCCTCGACGCCCTCGACGCCCATATCCTCAAGCTCCTCGCCGGCCGTAAGCGCGATCGGCCGCGCAGCATTCGCCTCTACCGGCGGCAACAGGCGCAGCAGCGCCCGGGCGCTCGCCACCACCACGACTTCGCGGCCGCTCTTGAGCGCCCAGGCGGCCTCCATGCGCTGGGCGATGACGCGGCGATCGGCCGGCTTGGGGTCGAAGGGGTAATCCGCGCGCTCCGGGAAGCGCAGCACGCGCTCCTCCCCCACATAGGCGGCCACGTTGCGGGCGAAGGCGACGGCGGCGTCCTCGCCGGCCACGACGACGAGCGTGGGCTGGGGCGCATGGGCGAAGCGGGCCGCCACGAGGAAGGGCCGCGCCGAGGCGGCCACACCCAAGGTGGCGTCCTCGCCGGCATCGAGCTTTCCCCAGAACGCGTCCAGGCAGCCGGACTTCTCCAAGGTGAAGGCGAGCGAATCGATGAGCACAGTGATCTCTTTTCTGCAAGACAAACGGCAAAAGCCGCCCGAGCGGGCGGTCGGCACCCGGGATGAGCGCCTCGCACAGTGTAGCGCACTGGGGCGCGCAGCGACGCGAACGGGGGGCCAATAGTAGCAAAGAAGTAAACCGTCCCGCCGCGATTCCCCTAACTATTCCTCGAGAAGGAGCCCGCGCTGTGCGACAATAGCGAAAACGACACAGCGCCGACGCAGGCCGGCGCAAAAGGTAAGGAGGCAGCATGGCACGGGAATCCCTGGCGAGCAAGCGGGAGCGGGCGGCGGCCATCGAGGAGCGCATGTTCGAGCACTACGGCCCTGGGAAGGCGTCGCTCGACTATCGCACGCCCTTCGAGCTCACCGTGGCCGTGGTGCTGTCGGCCCAGTGCACCGACGCCGCCGTGAACAAGGTGACGCCGCGCCTGTTCGCGGCCTTCCCTACCCCAGCGGCCATGGCGGCCGCCTCCTCAGACGAAGTGGCGGAGATCATCCACTCGCTGGGGTTCTTCCGAAGCAAGGCGAAGAACCTCGTGGCACTCGCACAAATGGTGACGGCGGATTTCGGCGGCGAGGTGCCCGCCGACGTAGATGAGCTGCAGAAGCTGCCCGGCGTGGGCCGCAAGACCGCCAACTGCGTCATGTGCGAGGCCTTCAAGGATCCCCAGGGCATCGCCGTGGACACCCACGTCTTCCGCATCGCCCACCGGCTGAAGCTGGCCGGGCCTTCAGCCGACACACCGCAGAAGGTGGAGGACATCCTGCTCAAGGTGTACCCGCGCGAGCAGTGGCTGTTCATCAACCACCAGTGGGTGCACTTCGGCCGCGAGTTCTGCCGAGCCCGCAACCCCCGCTGCGCCGACTGCATCGTCGGCGATCTGTGCCCCACCCGAGGCCAGTGGGGGTAGGACCCTTTCCCCTTCCATAGCGGATAGTCGCCGTCTTACCCCCGTAGGGGGCGACCTTGGTCGCCCCTTCTATTTCTTCTGCAAGGGGAAGCCGCGGCGGTGCAGCTCGGCCACGACGGTTTCCACCAGCAGGGGCAAGGCGGCGGCGCATTCGGGAGTGAGCCCCACAACGAACTGCTCCGGGGAGGGATTGCCCGCCTGCATGCCCAGGCAGAAGCCCTCGGCCTCGTATCCCATGAGCGAGGCGGCATCGAACAAATCGACGAGCTTCAAATCGTGCAGCGACGCCTCGGGGCCCGAGTGGCGCGCCATGGCATCCGGCTCGAAACGGTACACGGTGCCGGGCGCGTCGCCCGTGCCGTCCACGGCGTCCACCGTGAGGATAAGGTCGCAACGCTCCACGTAGGGCAGCATGTCCAGCGACATGCAGCCGACGTCCACCAGCGTCACGTTCTCGGGGATGTCATAGCCGGCAAGTATCTCGTCGTAGGCCGCCGGGCCCACCCCGTCGTCCAGCATGAGCCGGTTCCCGACGAAGAACACCGCCGCCGTGCGCTCGCTCGCTTCCATGCTGCCTCCTTAGGCCCAGGTATCCAGCGTCGGGCGCAGATCCAAGTTGTACCAGGTGGCAAACGCCACGATGGCCACGGCGATGATCGCGCCAACAACAGCCCAGATGCGCTCCCGCCGCAGGTAGGTCTCGCGACTCACCCCCATGTTCTCGGCCCGGTGCGCCGCGAAAGGCTGGGCCACAATGGCGAACACCACGGTAGCGGCCACCAAGCCCGCGGCCATGAGCACGGCCAGCACCACGTTCATCACCGTCGGCTCCACCGTGGCCGCGTAAATCACGTTGTCCGCGAACAGCCACGCGACGAAGAAGAGGAACGCCGCCCACATCCCATGGGCCGGCCCCCACACAGGCGCCAAAAACAGCGCCCCCAGGTTCACCCGCGGCAAACCCGCGAGAAACTTCTCCTCTTCGGCAATCTGTTCGTCGGTCAATGGCTCGCCCATGTCGCCCATCTTTCCTCTCGTTGATCGGCGGCACGTCGGGTGGCCCCTCCGTGCGCTCGCCGTTATTTCCAATCCCGCCTTATCATTGCCAGGGCATCCTATCCGGGTTCCAGCTGTATTCAACAAGACCGTCTCAATTCTCGTTTTCCAATTTTCGGGGATAAATGCCACTTCAACCCCGAAATGGTCGATTTTTCGGCAACATACCAGAGTTTTTTCGACCATTTCGCCCTTCAACTGGCATTTGGCTTGCCATTTCGGGGTCGAAGTGGCATTCACTGCCAAAAAAGGGAAGCATGAGGAATGGGGGTCGGCTTCGGTCGCGCAGCGCGCGCTAGCTGATGAGCTTCGAGCTCTCCACCTTTTCCACGTACCATTCCATGAACTTCTCCAGGGGCTTGCGGAGCACCAGGCCCAAGAGCGCCGCCGGGATGAGGAACAGGGCGAGTGCGCCCATCTGAGCCCAGAAGTCGCCGCCGTAGGTGCCCATCATGGCGCTTCGCATGGCGTTCACCACGTGGGTGGCGGGAAGCCAGGGCGAGAGGGCCTGCACGAAATCGGGCATGATCTGCAGCGGGAACGAGCCGCCGCAGCCGGTCACCTGCACGATGAGCAGAAGCACGGCGATGGCCTTGCCGAGGTTGGCGAAGGACACCACCAGCGCGTAGATGATGAACGTGAACACAAGGCCCGCGCCCCAGAAGCACACCAGGAACAGCCACGGCGAGGTCACCTGCACGTCGAGGAAGAACAGATTGCCCAGCGCCATGACCGTCGATTGGGCCAGCGACACCACGGCCATGACGGCGAAGCGGCCGAAGAACAGCTGCCGCGGCTTCGGGTTCACAAGCCCCGCCTCCTTCTGGATGCGCAGGTCCGCCTTCGGCTTGAACACCACGAGAATGAGAAGCGACCCGATGAAGAGGGCCAGCGTCGTGTAGAGCGGTGCCATGGCGCTGCCGAAGTTCTCCACCGGGAACACCGCGATGCGCTCGACGCCCACGGGGCTCGCCAGCGCCTTCGAAAGGGCCGACACGTCGGAGCCGAGCACCGCGCGCAGGGCGTCGCGGTCGCCCGAGGCGATGGCGCCGTCGATATCGGAGGCCATCTCCCGCAGCCCCGAGGAGACGCCCTTGAGCTTCTCGGTGGTCTCGGCGATCTTGTCCGCGGTGCCGGCCATGACATCGGCCGCCGAGGTGGCCGATGAGGACAGCTCGCCGCCGACGCCCTTCAGGTCGTCGGAAACGCCGGAGAGCGCATCGGCCATGGAGGCGGCCTGCTCTGCCAGCGAGGCGAGCCCCGGCGCCACATTCGCCTCGTAATCGTCCTTGATGGAATTGATGGAAGCGGCGGCCTCGGCCGCCTTGGCCTTGGCGGCATCGCGCTCGGCGGAAAGATCGGTGTCGCCCGCCTCCAGCTTATCGGCGGCCGTCCGCAGGCTCGCGGCCATGGAATCCGCCTGGGACGCCACCGCCCTCGCGCGGCCGGCCAAGGCGGTCACTTGGGGCCGGAGACTCTCGGGCAGCGACGGGGCGGCGCCTTCCAAGCTGTCGGCCACCTGGCGGTACACCGTCGCATGGGACGCAAGCGCGTCGGCCTGGGCGCGCAAGTCGCCGGCAATGCCCTGGCCGTCGCTGGAGGCCGCATCGAACAGCGCGTCGACGGAATCGGATACCGCCCCGAAGGCGGCGGCGCTGTCGGCCAGCGAGCTCTTGAGCGTATCCGCCGAGCCCTTCAGAGCGTCCACCGTGGCCGGCACCGCGTCGGCACGCCCCGTCGCGGCGGACAGCGTCTCGTCCAGGGCCGTGGAGGCCTGGGTGGCCAGGTCGGCCGAATGGCGCGAGAGATCCTCGCAGGAGCGAGCCAGCGAGCCGTAGAGCGAAAGCACCCCGGATGCGTCGTCGAAGGCATCGGCCATCTCGCGCACATGGTCGGCCACCACCGCGATGCGGCCGTCCCAGTCGTCCTCGTCGGCGAAGCTGGAAAGCGATTCGGCCAGCGAGAGCGACACCTCCGAGAGCGTCTGGGCGAACACGGCGTTCACCTGGTAGGACACCGAATCGGCTCCCTGGTCGGTGATCTTCGGCGCGATGGCGCTCTTCTTCTCGTTGGCGTAGTAGACGATATCGGCATGGCCGGCGTCGCCCGTGTAGAAGGTGAGCATGTCGCGGCTGAAGCTCTTCGGGATCACCACGGCGGCGTAGTAGCGCCCCGATCGCGCACCGTCGATGGCGTCATTCTCGTCGGTGAACTGCCAGTCTATCTGGTCGTTGGCCCGCAGGGCGGAGACGACCTGGTCGCCGATGTTGATGCGCAGCGGGATGAGGTCGCTCTGGTAGCCCTCGTCGGTGTTGGCCACGGCCACCGTGAGGTTGCCCGTGTTGTCGAAGACGTTCCAGCAGGCGATGATGTTGTACCAGGCGAACAGCGAGGGCACGAGAACGAGGCCCAGCGCGATGATGATGGACATGACGTTGGCCTTCAAGCGGCCCAGATCGAAGCGGAACAGGCGCCAGACGTTATTCATGACGGGCCTCCTCCCCTTCCGCACCGTCGCGCGCAACATCGCGAGCGCACGCGCGCTCTCGATCGCCGAAGCCCGCGTCGGGCGCATCCATGCAGGCGGCTCGCTCCACGTCCGCCGTGGCGCCGTACAGGTCGATCAGGCTCGCGTCGGAGAGGCTCTCCAGCTTCAGCTGCCGCTCGAAGCTGAAGCGCAGGCTCTCGATGACCACGAGCGCCACGAAAATGACGATGATCCAAATGAGCCAGCCCGTGAGCAGCCACACCTTCTCAGTCGGCGTCAGGGCGAAGATGACCGCAAGGACCACCGGCACCGCCACGCCCAAAACGAGCGCGCCCTTCATGAGCCGCGGATACCAGCGGTTGAACGTCGCGTAGCGCTGCTGCAAGGCCGTGGCGTAGGTGTCCTTGTCGGAGAGCGCCCGCATGATCTGGGAGATGCGGTAGGGGCGCACGGGGATGTCGACGTCCTCGCCGTTGAACAGGCCGCCGTCGCGCACCTGGCGGGCCACCATGCGGTTCACGTTCGCCATGAGGGGGCGGATGAGGAGCCCGAGCGCCATGAACAGCACGAGGAACAGCGCGAGCACGAGCAGGTCGGAGACGTACTGGCCGCCGTAGAAGCCGCAGATGGCCTCGCGCATGGCCCCGATGCCGTAGGTGAAGGGGAACAGCGGGTAGATGGATTGGAAGAACGGCGAGGTCATCTCGATCGGATAGAGGCCCGTGGCACCGGGGATCTGGGCGAACACGAGAACGACGCAGATGCCCTTGCCGATATGCTGCAGCGTGACGGAGAAGGCGTAGATGATGGAGAGGTAGGCAAGCGACGCCAGCGCCGCGGCGAAGATGAGCGCCGGCGCCGAGACGGTTTGCACGCCGAGCGCGAGCACCCCGACACAGCAGATGACCGCCTGCATCACGGCGATGGCCGCAAGGAACAAATACCGGCCCCAATAGCGCTGGGCCAGCGTGAGGCCGGGGATGCCCTCGCCGTCCGCCTCCTGGCGCATGATGACGAGCAGCATGAAGGCGCCGATCCAGAACGTGAGGTTCATGAACAAGGGCGCCATGGCGCTGCCGTAGGCGTTCAGCGGATAGAGCTGCTCGGTGACCACCTCGGTGGGCGACGCCATGAACGCCGCGATCTTGTCGGCGTCAAGACCGCCCTCGCCTACGAGCCGGGAAAGCGCGTCGGGGGTGCCGAAGGCGAGCACGTCGTTGTAGACGATGCCCAGCTCGCTTTCCAGGCCGGCGAAGAGCCGGTCGGTCTCGGCCACCGTTGAGGCGGCCGTGTCCATGGTGGCATCCAGCTGATCGATGACGAGCCCGGTCTGGGCCACGAGGAGCCGCTGGGTCTCAAGGGCCCCGGAAAGGGCCGACGAAGTTTCGGCCAGCGCGTCCAGCGCATCGTTCACGGCGGGCAGCGTGGTGCCGAACAACGTCGTGGAATAGGCCGACGCGCCGCTGGTCGCCTGGCGCACCGCGCCATCGAGGGCCGATGCCGCGTCGGAAAGCGCGGCCGCCGAGGACTGCGCGCGGTCGTTGGCGGCCGTCAGCGCGTCCAGGGCCGTCGAGGCCGCCCGGGTCCGCTCGTCCAGGGAGTCGGCCAGAGCCTCCAGGGCGGCGCGCTCGCTGCTGCCGGCGGGAAGGGAGCCCGCCGCCGCGCGCACAGAGGACGCCAGCTGGCCGCTCTCCTGCACGGCGGCGCTTCCCTGGGCCAGCGCCGCCTGAATGCCTCCCTGGGCCTCGCCGAAGGCGGCGGTGAGGCGCGCGGCGGCCGAGGTGGCGTCGTTCGACGCCTGGGTGATGTCGTCGAGGCCGGCGGTGACGGCCGGCAGCGCGAAGGCGGAGAAGTCGCTCAAGGTCTTCTGCATGGCCGTCGCGGTCTCCCCCATCTGGCCCAAGGACTTATCGGCCGCGTCGATGCCGGCACTCGCTTCGGAGAGCGTCTCTTTGGCCGAGGCGGCCTTGTCCTTGGCCGCCTTCGACGCATCCCCCAAATCGGCGAGCACGCGGCGCACCTCGCCGGTGGCGGCGACGGCCTCCGATATCTTCTGCGCGGCCTTCGACTGCATCTCCTTGGTACTCTCGCGCCCCTCGTTCACCTTCTCGTCGATGGTCTTGACGACCACGTCGCTTACGGTGGCGACGAAGGTGGAGTTGATGGTCTCGTCCAAGGTTGTGGCGCCCGTGTCGGTGATCTTGGGCGCCACCGGGCCCGATTTCTCGTTCACGTAGTACTCGATCTTGGGCTGCGTGAAGCTTCCGGTGGTGATGGTGAGCAGATCGGCGGTGAAATGCTCGGGGATGACATAGGCCGCGTAGGCGCGTCCGCTCTTCAGCTCGTTCATGGCCGCGTCGTAGTCGGTGAATTCCCAGTGCAGCTGGTTGTTCTCATGCAGCTGGTCCACGATGCGCTCCCCCACGTTCAGCTCGCCGGTGAGCTCGGAGGAACCGCCCGCGTCCTGGTTCACCACGCAGACCGTGAGGTTGCCGGTGTTGTCGTAGGGGTTCCAGAACCCGATGACGTTGTACCAGGTGTACAGCGAGGGAATCACCATGAGGGCGAACACGACCACGAGCGCCTGCGGCGTTTTCAAAAGACGCAGAAGATCGCGCTTGAGTATCTTCAGAACATTCCGCACGAAACGGGTCCTTTCCGCCTGCAGTCGGTAAGTGTACAGAGTTGCCGTTAATCATAACGCAACCCCGGCAAGTTTGCTTCCTCTTGTTGACGGTTCGGAACGTTTGGTCAAGCAACTATCTCGGCTGCGTCTCCTCTTAACTTGCACTCGATTGCGTTTAACTTGCAAAGGGACACGGGGTGGTGCTCACCAAGCGAGTTCCGCAGCGACGAGAACAGGACTCAATGTCCTGTTCTCCAAAGCGAGGACTGTCTGAGCGACTGAGCACTACCCCGTGGCCCGCCAATGGAAGACTCGCAACAAAAAGGGCGGCCCCTTGCGAGACCGCCCTTTCGACTTCGGCGCGCGCGACCCTTAGTGGAGGTCGGAGTCCTCCCCGACGATGTTGTGCAGCTCGGGATCGTACACCAGGCCGCCATGCTCCTTGTGGATGAACATGAGCTTGGTGGGGGCGAAGCCCTCGACGTTGGCCAGGTAGATGTGGATGAACATGAAGATGATGAACACGTACATGCCGAAGTAGTGGATGATGCGCATGGACATGAGACCGCCCACGAGGTTCGTCGTCGCGGCGAACGCGGGCACGTTCATGGTCACGCCCCACAGGCAGAGCCCCGTCCAGAACATCAGCACGATGAGGATCGGGATCAAGAGGTAGCTGATCTTCTGCGGTACGCCGAGCTTGGCGCCCAGCGGGTGGTCCTTCTTCAGGAACAGGTAGTACTTGATCCACTCCAGAGCCTGATGACGGTTGTCCTTCTGGGGCAGCCAGGTCTTGAAGTCGGTCACCTGCTGGCGCGTGCCGCCGGTCGGCGCGGTCTTCACGAAGAAGGCCATGATGACGCGGGCCACGCAGTTGATGAACAGCACGAAACCGAAGAACAGATGGCAGCCGCGGGCGATGCCCGTGAGGAACGGCAGCACCGGGAAGTGGATGATGATGCCCGACAGGATGAGCATGACCATGGCGATCAGGTTGATCCAGTGGGTCACCACGAAGATAAGAGGGTGGGCCTCTTTGTAGTGAGCGAGATGGGCCATCTTACTTCACCCCCCAAGGGCTGGTGACGGTCTCGAAGTGCTTGCCGGTACCGCGCTCCGTGACATGCACGGCGCAAGCGGTGCAGGGGTCGAAGGAGTGAACCGTGCGCAGGGCGTTGATGGGCTTCTCGATGTCGGCCACCGGAACGCCGATGAGCGCCTGCTCGAGCGGGCCGTGCTCGCCGTCGCCGTTGATGGGAGCCAGGTTCCACGTGGACGGGATGATGATCTGGTAGCCCTCGATCTTACCGTCGACCACCTTCTCGGAGTGGTAGAGCGCGCCGCGGGGGGCCTCCCAGAAGCCCGTGCCCTCGCCGGTGAGACGGGCAGGCTCGCGGAAGTACTCGGAGTCGCCGCCCTTAATGGCCTCGGCGAGCTCGTTGACCCATTCCACCATGAGGTTGGCGATGTAGATGGTCTCGATCTGGCGGATGGCGGTGCGTCCCAGGGTGGACTGGAAGGCGGCCAGGTCGCCCGGCTTGGCGCCGAGGATGCCGAGAACGGCGTCGACCTGCTCCTTGATGAAGGGCACGCCGCGCACGTAGGCCGCGAAGATGCGGGCCATGGAGCCGGCCTCCATGGGCTTGCCGTCGTAGGCGGGGGCCTTCACCCAGCTGTAGCGGTCGTCGACGTTGTACTCGGTGAAGTCCGGATCGGTGACGAAGTACGGCGAGGTGTAGGTCTCGCTGCCCTTGTACCAGGAACGGCCCATGTACTCGGTGATGAGGTTCTCCTGCACGTCCGACGCCTGGAACTGCTCGTCCAGGACGGCCATGGGCAGGTAGCGGTTGAGCATCTGCTCGGTGTAGTTGTCGCCGTAGGGCCAGTCGGGGCCTTCAAAGACGCCCCAGGCGATGTAGCGGCCGCAGCCCTTGCCGAAGGTGAGCACCTCGGGATAGAGCTTGGCGAGCATCACGGTGTCGGCGAGGACGGTGTCGTTGACCCAGTCGCGGACCTCGGTGGCCATGGCGAGCAGATCGTCGAGCTTGCTCTCGGTGGGCACCCACATGTTGCCGCCGGGAATGGAGGTCATGACGTGGGGCATCTTGCCGCCGAGCAGCGCCGCCATCTCGGAGGAGCGGGCCTGCATCTTCAGGGCCTCCAGGTAATGGGAGGTGAGGATCAGGTTCGCCTCAGGGTTGTCGACGTAGGCCTCGCCGCCGTCGGCGTCGAACCAGTTGCCCGAGAAGATGGACAGCTGGCCGTTGTCGGCAAAGGCCGCCAGCTTCTCGTAGAGCTGGTTGAGGTCGGAGTGCAGCGCCAGGCCGTTCTCCAGGGCCACGGCGTAGGCGTCGTCGACGTTGGCCTGAAGCGCATTCAGCGGGTTCACGTAATCGAGAGCCGCCAGGTTGTACAGCCACAGGATATGGCTGTGCAGGAACTGAGCGCCCTCCAGCAGGTTACGCACGATGCGGGCGTTGTTCGAAATGGTGATGCCGTAGGCCTTGTCACCGGCGATCGAGGAGGCATGCGCGTGCGAAACGGGGCACACGCCGCAGATGCGCTCGACGATTTGGGCCGCATCCTCGGGGGTGCGGTTCTGCACGACGAGCTCCATGCCGCGGAAGCAGCCGCCGGACACCCAGGCGTCGGCGACCACGCCGTTCTCGACCTCCATCTCGACGCGGAGATGGCCCTCGATACGGGTAATGGGATCAATAACAGAACGTGTCAAGTCAGCTCACCTCCTTCTTAATCGTTGTTACGGGGTTCGGCGTTCTTCTGCAGCAGCTCGTCGTCGAGAACCGGGCCGCCGGCGACCGGGTCGGCGTAGGTGCCGATCTCCTGGTCGGGATGCTTGGCATCCCACTTGCGGATCTTCTCGAACGGAGCGCCGCCGTCCATGCGGCCGGAGAGCTTCATGCCGAAGCCGTGCACCACGAGCGCCGCCGCCACGATGCCGGTGATGGTCACGGCGATGGTGGTGGGCTGCAGGCTCAGAGGACCGATGCACAGGTCGCGCATGCGCTTGTAGAACGGGGTGTTCACCTCGGCCCAGTTGTCGCCCGGGTTGTTCGGGTTGGCCTCGCAGCAGCCGATGCAGGGGGCGCCGGACTGCACGCACCAGCTGCGGCGGTTGTTCCACAGCGTGACGCCGCACAGGGCGCGGGTCTGCGGGCCCTTGCAGCCGACGGGATACAGGCAGTAGCCCATCTCCTCTTCCTTCGAGCCGAATTCGTAGACGAACTCGCCATTCTCGAAGTGGCCGCGACGCTCGCAGTTGTCATGGATGGTCTGGTTGAACAGATCGCCCGGCATGTTGAACTCGTTCAGACGGTTCACCAGCAGGTCCATGTCCTTCATGACCACGACGTCCACGAGCACGGACATGACCCACTCGGGGTTCACGGGGCAGCCCGGAACGTTGACGACCGGCGTGGCGACGCCGACCTTCTTCAGGTACTGCTGGACGCCAAGGGCCTGGGCCGGGTTGGGGGCAGCGGCCATCCAGCCGCCGTTCACGGCGCAGGAGCCGACCGCCACAACGGCGTTGGCCGACTCGGCAGCCTCCACAAGGGCCGTGATGCCGGTCTCGCCGGCCACGCGCAGAGCGTTGCCGTCGAAGGCCTCGAGCACGGCGCCCTCGTAGATGAGAATGTAGTTGCCTGCCGCGATGGTCTGGGCCTTGGCCTCCTCCATGGAGTGGCCAGCGGCGGCCGACAGGGTCTCCGAGTAGTTCAGGGAGATCATGTCGAGCACGGCCGATGCGACATCGGGAGTCTCCACCTGGGCGAAGGACTCCGTGCAACCGGTGCAGGAAGCACCCTCGATCCAGATGACCGGATACAGGTTGCCGGACGTCGCGCCGATAACAGACTCTTCCAGAGCTTGCGCCACGCGCGGAACCGCAAGCTGGGAGAGCCCGGCTGCGGCGGCGATGCCGGCGCACAGCTTCATGAAGCTGCGACGGGTAACGCCACGCGAGGCAAGGATGCTGTCAAAGTCTGACATCGTTGCCTGATTTTCCATGCGTACACCTCCTTATAGGTGTCTCGTCTCTCTTACATGCAGGGGTTAGATTATCCGTTCGATCGCCACAAAAGCTGCACAATGGGTCACAAACGGTCAAATCATCTACCAGCGGCGAGAAAATGTTACGCGCTCCCCTGCTGGTAACAAGGCATTTTCGGCGCCGCGCCGTTCGCGCCCGATTTGCGCCGTCGGCGGGAAGGCCCTGCTCGCGCGGCCCTGGCGAGCTGTCGGCCGCAATCCCCTTGCATGCCCGAATTCGCCAGCGGCGGCAGACGACTGCGCGACCAACACATGCCTCTTGCGATAGCGCCCTCAGCCGCAACTCCGCTTTGCCGCACGAAAGAATCGCGGGTCGCCCGCTCTCTCGTCTTCGGTATTTGCCGCGTAGATGCCACTTCGACCCAGAAATGGTCGACGGGCCAAAGAAAAAGCACGCGAAAATGCCACTTCGACCTAGAAATGGCCAAAAAGGAAGGTGGGCTCCCGTCCATTTCGGGGTCGAAGTGGCATCTACCGACCACTTGCTCGAAACAGAGAGCGGGAACAGCCGCCCGGCTACCGCACATCGGCGGTGAAAGCACCTTGCGCGACTAACGACCCGTCGCCGACAAACCGAGGCGATCGCTCGTTACTCCACGGGATAGCTGCCGAGCACCTTAACCTCGCGCAACTTCAGCCGCAGGCAATCAAGGGCGGTCTGAACGTCGATATCATGCATCGACCCGTCAAGCTCAACGAAGAACATGTACTCTCCCAGCTGCTTTTTTGTCGGACGCGACTGCAGCATCGTCAGGTTGATGCCCGCGTAGGCGAATTCGGAAAGAATCATCTGCAGGGCGCCGGGCTTGTCCGCGCGCAAAAAGAGCGCCAGCGACGTCTTGTAGCGCGAACCCCGCAAAAGCTCGGCATCGACCAGGCGACCCACCAATGCGAAAGCGGTCTGGTTCTCGGGGTTGTCCTGTATCGACTCCGCGACCACGCTCGCGCCGTGCAACCGAGCGGCAAGGGGATTGCAGATGCCCGCCGTGGCAGGATCGCCGGCCGCCATCCGCGCGCTTTCGGCCGTTGAGGCCACGGAAAGCGTTGAAACGCCCTTAAAATGCTCCGCCAGAAAGCGGCGGCACTGCGCGATGCCCTGCGGATGGGAGGCGATCCTGCGAATGTCGGATCGAGCGGCCTCGGGATGCATCGCCAGACAATGGCGCACATCGATCACCTCCTCGGCCAGGATAACCGAGTCGGTGCGGAAGGCGAAGTTGTCGAGCGTCGCCGTGACGGGGCCTTCCAGCGAATTCTCCTTGCCGACGACGCCGAAGCGCACCGTCCCATCGTCGACGCAATCGAAGACCTCGTCGAAAGAAGCGCACTCCACCAGATCGGGGTCGTCGATGCCGAGACGGGCGGCGAAACGCAAAGCCGCTTCGTTGCAGTACGTTCCGGCAGGACCCAAAAAAGCGATGGAATTCTCGTAGCTCATGTTAAACCAATCTGTTGTGCGTCATTTGCGATGTCGCGCGCCAACCACTGCGCCACTAATCGCGAGCCGCGTCGCACGTCACTCGCGATGTTGCATGCCAGAGCGCGACGCCGCGTGTCGTCTACGATCATCATAGCGCGTCGGCGCCCGAACGGCTTTGAAACAGCCCCGTTCCGATCTCTTTCACGTGCTCTTCGGTTGCTAAGCCTTGGGCGAACACGACAGCATCAACAAAGCGTTTCCGGGATGCTTTTCCGGCAAAGCATCCTTCAGGGTACGTTATCCACCATCTCGAAACGACTTTCCACTCTTTCGTCATCTCGTCTACTCTCATTCTCGCCAAATTCGCGTTGAAACCGCATTGATGTCTCGTTAAATTCCCGATTTACCAAGAGTTTTGCACATTATTTCAAATCGTATTGACACGGAATTGAGACCTGGTATCGTGGGCTCATGGAATGCACGCTAGCACATAAAAGCTCCCTTGAACTATGGTCACATATGGCCGAAACCAATGCTGCGCCCACATGCTACGACCGGACGCTCAAGTCCAAGAAGGGCGCCGTCGGCGTTGCGGCGAAGGACGTTGATTTCTGGCTGAATCGAGGAAGCTTCTTCACCGAACCGCTTCACATTGCCGTCGGGTCTCCATCCGAGCGCTGCCGCGTCTTGCGCTGCGTTTCCCACATCGATCGCCAACTCGGCAACAAAGGCACGGTATGGGGAATTGCCCCTAAGCTTGCCACAGTTTCACCGGCAATGTGCCTGGCGCAGTTCGCCGGCGAGCTGCCTCTCGCGCAACTCACTGAGCTCGCATGCGCCCTGAGCGGCAACTACCGCTTCGCCTCCAAACCCGAAGACGTTGTCACCTCGGCAGTACCGCTCACATCGTTGCGAGAGATGCGTGCGTTCCTTCACGCTCATCAGCAAATTCGTGGAGCATCGAAGGCGCTCAGGGCCATCGATCTCGCCATCGACCACCTGGGTTCCCCCTATGAGACCATTCTCTACCTGTTTCTCTGCCTGCCCCGCAAGCTTGGAGGCTACGGCCTCCCCAAGCCCGTTGCCAACCAACCGATCGCGCCCAAGTCCCGCGAAGCGCACCTTGTCGCCCAGCACAATTTCTACCCGGATTTATTCTGGCCCGACAAGCAGCTCATCGTCGAATACGACAGCTTCAAGCACCACAGCACGCCGAAAAAGACAGAGCATGACGCCCGGAGGCGTAACGATCTCGAGTCCATCGGCTATCGCGTCATGATCGCCAATCGTTCCATCGTTTCTTCCGCCGCACTGTTTTCCCAATTCGCAGACAACGTCCGCCGTGAACTTGGCATGCGAAGCCGTCCGGAGACGGCGCATTGCCGAGATAGCCGAATGCAGCTTCGCAGGTTGCTTCTTGCACCCGATTCGATTGCGGAGCTCTGGAGGTAAGTTTCGGAATTCGACAAGTATGCATCGCGTCAATCGCCGAGAACGAATGCAAGCGGGTACGTATCGGAAACATGGCAGGTAGATGCCACTTCGACCCCGAAATGGCTCATCCCCCTCCTATCTTTCTGGCCATTTCTAGGTTAAAGTGGCATTTTCGAGGGATTTCCCCTCAGCAAGTCGACCATTTCGGGGTCGAAGTGGCATTCACCTGCGGATTTTAAAAAGTGCAGGATCGGGCGCGTCGGATGGTGAGGGCAATTGGGCAACTGCGGGGATCGGACGGCTGCGAGAGCGCACCGGTCGGCTGGCGAAGGCGCGTTAGTCAACGAGGGAGGCGCGGCACGCAGGGGCGCGTTAGCCGGCGAGGTGCTCGATGAGGATTTTCAGGCCGATGAGGATGAGGACGATGCCGCCGGCGATGGTGGCGGGCTTCTCGAAACGCGAGCCGAACTGGTTGCCGACCACCACGCCGACAAGCGACAGCACGAAAGTGGTGACACCGATGATCGTGATGGCGACCCAAATGTTCACTCCGAGGAAGGCGAACGTGATGCCCACGGCCAAAGCATCGATGCTCGTGGCGATGGCGAGCATGACAAGCTCGCGATAATCGAGGGGCGGGGCGATCGGCGCCTGCCGCGCCGCCTCGGGATCGTCGCAATCGGCGCCTCCGCGGCGTTGGCACGTCGCGCAATCGCGCCCGCACACGCACGGGGAGTCCTCCTCGTGGAAGGCGTCCCAGAGCATCTTGCCGCCGATGAAAGCGAGAAGCCCGAAAGCAATCCAGTGATCGACGGCGGTGATGGTGCTGGCGAACAGCGAGCCTGCGGCCCAACCGATAAGCGGCATGAGCGCCTGAAAGCCCCCGAAGAACAGGGCGATCACCAGCGCATCGCGCCAACGTATCTTCCGCATGCCGAGGCCTTTGCAGATGGCCACGGCGAACGCGTCCATGGAAAGCCCGACGCCCGTCAGGAACAACTCGATGAAACCCACAGCGAACCCTTTCTTCCCTCAGGGGGTCAACGTATCGTTTTCCTCGCGGAAGAAGCCCTCGGCGAGGAGGTCGGCGACGATGGAATCGAAGAGCGGAGGCTCCACCTCGGGACGACCGGCAGCGAGCTCAGCCGTGTTCAGGTCGGCGAGCACGACCGCGCGGGAGACGCCCTCGGGAGCGGCGAGCACGCGGCGGGTGATCCAGGCGCGCTTCTGGCGGCGGGAGCCCTCGAAGGCCGACTGGCGGCTGTGACCGGCGCTGCGCCGAGAGGGATTCGGCACCGTGGCCTTCAGATGCGCGCCGTAGTCGAGCAGGCCGTAGTACCAGCGGCGCGGATCGGCTGCGGCGGCCGGGTGGAAAGCGGCGGCCTCGACCAGGGGCAAAAGAACCTTGTCGCTTACGGCCTCCTCTTCGGGAAAGAGCTCGTGCAAAAACACCGAGCGCACGTTGGTCTCCAGATAGACGGCCGGCCGCTGATAGGCGAAGGCCACCACCCCCGCCGCCGTAGCCGGACCGATGCCGGGCAGCGCCAGCAGCCCCTCGTAGGTTTCCGGAAGCCGACCGGCCCCCTCGGCGGCGCACCTGTCGGCCGTGCGCTTGAGCGCCAGGGCGCGGCGGTTGTAGCCGAGGCCCTGCCACAGCTCGAGCACATCGGGCACCGCGGCGGACGCCAGGGCATCCACCGTGGGAAACGCCGACAGGAACCGTTCCCAGAAGCGACCGACGCGCGCCACCTGGGTCTGCTGCAGCATGATCTCCGAGACGAGCACCGCGTAAGGATCGTCCACATGGCGCCAAGGCAGATCGCGGTACAGCTCGTCTCCCCTGGCGAGCATCGAGGTCACAAAGTCATCGAGGGCCGGCCCCTCGCAGGGCCAATCTATCGGTTCTGCATTCTTGCGGCGGACCACAGATCCCGTCCTCCTTCATCGGTCGTCTTCACACGGAAGCAGAGCTCCCGACAGAAAACGGGCGGGTTCGCGCCCGCCCGTTCAATTCGGCAAATAACCACCGGCTATCCCACCAAGTCGTTCAAATCGCCCAAGGAGGCGGAGAAGTCGGAGACGACGAGGCGCTCGAGCTCGGCGTACTCGGCGGAATCGAGCGGCTGGTAGGCGGCGAGCTTGTCGAAGAGGTTCTCCCGGGACACCGGAATGTAGCGGCGCTCCACAAGGCCCTGCTTGTAGGCTTCCTCGATGGCCTCGCGGGCCGCCATGTAGATGTCGTAGCGCGGCAGGTTCGCCGAAAGGCGCACCAGCTCGTCGCGGCTCACCGATCGGATGGAGGGATGGTCGCGAGCGATATCCATCCAAATGTCGGCGCGCTCCTCAGCGGTGGGATAGTCGATATCAACGCAGGTGAGGGGGAACAAAAGCTCCGTGAAGAACGGATCGATGGCCTCGAGCGACGAGGCGGAGGCCAGCACGTAGACGTCGGGGTTCTCCACCGCCTGGCGGATGAGGTTCACCGCCTCCCGCGCGCCCCGGGACATGGCGGCCATGAAGAAGCCCGCCATATCGTCGGCGGCATCGATGACCGGCGCTCCCCACAGATCGAGATCCTCCAGCACCAGGATGCCCGGGCCCGCAAAGCCGTGGCGCAGGCTAGCGAGCTTCTCGGCATCGGTGGCCTGGGCGCTGACGCAGAGCATGGGCACGCCTTGGAAGGTCTCCTCCATGCGCATGCGGATGGCCGGTAGTCCCAGCTCCCCCACCGTGGCCAGCATGAAGCGGCTCGCATCCTCCCGGGCCGGCGAGCAGAACAGGAGGCTGTCGACGACCGGCATGGCGTCCAGCCCGTGGCGGGAGTTCAGCATAGCGACGAAATCGTCGAACTCGGGAGTGCCGGCCAGGCCCACGCCCAGAGAGCGCATGCGCGCCACGGCGGCGCCGTAGCCGGAGATGCTGTCATAGGAGAAGATATCGACGGGCTGGGAGGCCTCCTCCCCCGCCGGAGCGGCCCCCGACGGCGCCGCCAGCGCCTCGGCCTGGGCCATGGCCGCGTCCTCGCCGTGAACGGCGGCGGCCATCATCGGCCCCACCATTTCCATGAAGTCGCCGGAAAGGGCCTCCGTCATTTCCATGAGATCGTCGCCGGAAAGACCGATGCCCTCGAGACGCTCCATGGCGAGCACCTGTAGCTGCTCCACACAGGCCTGCACCTCGTCGTCGGACAGGTAGGGCTCGAGCCGCTCGAAAATGTACTCGGCCAGAGCGCGCTCCTTGGTGGAGCAGGCCACGCGCCATGCCTGCTTGAGACCCATGATAGCGTCCTCGGAAGGGGCGTCGCTTTGCTCGGCGGCCTGCTCGAAGGCGGCAAGGTACAGATGGAGTCCGAGGCGCGCGTCGCCGGCCTCGCAGGCGGCCACCGCGCGGGACAGGTAGTTTTCCGGAGTGCCCGCGCCGTCGTCGCGGGAATTAGGGGATGTGTTGATATTCTCTAACATGGCCGTTACCTCTCAAATGCTGGGGGCTTTCAGGGCCCCGATCGTGTTCTGCCGCCATTTTATCGTACATAAGTACGATTGCCAAGAGTATTTTCGTATTTCGCGGGAGAAAATTTATCGGCCGCCGCGCCACCATTGCGCCCCGCTACCGCGCACCACCGCCGCTGCCGCCGCGCGACCGCCGCCATCGCCGCTTCGCAACTATCCTCGCGCGCCCTACCATTCCAAGATATCGTAGCCCTGGGCGTTGGCCGTGCGCGTAAGGGGCCGATCCGGCGTGACCGCGTAGGCGCTCTTCGCAGCGGCCAGCATGGCCCTATCGGAATGATGGTCGCCGTAGGCCCAGGCGAGCTCCCAGCCATCCGCGCCGAACAGCTCGTCGCACAGGCGACGGAGCACCACCACCTTCTCGGGGCCCTCGATGGGCTCGCCCTCCACCTCGTCGGTGTAGTTGCCCTGGAAGTCGACCCTCATGCGCGTGGCGATGGCGTACTGGATGGGGCGGCGCTCCATGGCCGCGGCGATGATGGGCTCGAAGGTGGCCGACACGCACACCACGGCATGCCCCGCCTCCTCGTGGGCCGCCATCTCGGCCTCGGCATCGGCGCGAAAACGCCGGTCGATGACCTGGTCGTAGAAGTCGCGCAGAAACCCGTTCACCTCCGCGACCGGCCGCCCCGCGAACGCGCGGAACACCAGCCCCCGCACCCAGGCCTCGTTCTGGGGCAGGCGCGTCTTGTAGGCGAAGGCCCAGCTGAGAATGCGGGCCACCACCGAGGGCGACAGCATGCGCCGGCGCACCAGATAGCGCACGAGCATGACCGGCGAGTTGCCCTGGATGCACGTGCCATCGAAATCGAAGGCCGCCACCTGGACTTTCCCCTCGGCGTTGCGCGCAATCGGACCGTCCATGAGTCGGACGGCGCCCAAGGCGTCGGGGGTCACGCGACGCACCCCGGCGGGAAGCGGCCCGACCTCGCCGCGAAAAGCCGCGTCGTCGGGAATTCTCACATAGGTGCTCGCCTGGGGCATAATCACTCGCTCGTCCTCCAGCTGTGCGGTCAGGTTCGTCAAAATTTGCCTCGCCTATGATAGCCGACCCGGCACGACCCCGCCCGTCCTGCGACGTTTCTGCAGGAAACTTTTACGGAATTGAAGGAATGGAGCCGTCTCGTCGAAGAACGGCTTCGCGCCTGCTCCCGTAGGGGGCGACCATGATCGTCCCTGTTCAGGTGCGGTGGCCTCGCTTGCGGAGGGCAGACCAAGGTCTGCCCCTACGGATGGGCCAGCGCCTACGAAGAGGTTACGGGAGGAGGGAGAGGCTACTCCTCGAAGCGGTCGTTGCAGGAGGCGAACTGGGAGTTGTACAGTTCGGCGTAGAAACCGCCCGCGGCGAGCAGCTCCTCGTGGCTGCCCTGCTCCACGATGTCGCCGTCGCGCATAACCAAGATGAGATCGGCCGCGCGGATGGTGGAGAGCCTATGCGCGATGACGAAGGACGTGCGTCCCGCCATGAGCCGATCCATGGCCTCTTGGATGCGCAGCTCGGTGCGCGTGTCCACCGAGGAGGTGGCCTCGTCCAGAATGAGCATGCGGCGGTCGGCCAGAAGGGCCCGGGCAATGGTGATGAGCTGGCGCTGGCCCTGGCTCAAGTTGCTCGCGTCCTCGTTGATCTCGAAGTCGTAGCCGCCGGGCAGCATGCGGATGAAATGGTCGGCGCAGGCCTCGCGCGCGGCCGCCTCTACTTCCCCATCGTTGGCATTAAGCCGCCCGTAGCGGATGTTCTCGCGCACGGTGCCGGAGAACAGCCACGTATCCTGCAGCACCATGGCGAACAGATTCCGCACATCGGGGCGGGAAAGCTCGCGGATGTCGGCGCCGCCGATACGGATGGCGCCCGCGTCCACGTCGTAGAAGCGCATGAGCAGCTTCACCATGGTGGTCTTGCCGGCGCCCGTGGGGCCGACGATGGCCACGGTTTGCCCGGCGGCCACGCGAGCGGAGAAGTTGCGGATGACGGGCGCATCGGGCGCGTAGCCGAAGCGCACGCCGTCGAATTCCACGTCGGTGGAAAGCGCCGCGGGATCCACGGCGGAAGCCTCTTTCGGCACCTCGGGCAGATCGAGGAAGGCGAAGATGCGCTCGGCCGCCGCGGCCAGGGACTGCAGCACGTTGGAGATCTGGGCCAGCTGGGTGATGGGCTGCGTGAAGTTCTTCACGTACTGGACGAAGGCCTGGATGTCGCCTACCGTGATAGTGCCCGCCACGGCGAAGAACGCGCCGGTGACGGCGACGGCCACATACCCCAGATTCCCCACGAACCCGAGCACCGGCATCATGAGGCCAGAGAGGAACTGCGCCTTCCAGCCGGCGTTGTACAGCGCCTCGTTGTCGGCCTCGTAGGCGCGCACGGTCTCGTCCTCCCGCCCGAAGGCGCGCACGACGGCATGGCCCGAGAACGTCTCCTCCACGCGACCGTTCAGCGCGCCGAGCAGGCGCTGCTGGGCCACGAAGTGCTTCTGGGAGAGCCTCACCACCACCGCCACGAGCGCCATGGAGACCGGCACCATGACCAGGGCCACGAGCGTCATGATCCAGTTGATGGAGAGCATCATGACAAGCACGCCCACCACCGTGACCGCCGAGGTGATGGCCTGGGTGATGCCTTGATTGAGGCTCTGGCCCAGGGTGTCCACGTCGTTGGTGATGCGCGAGAGGGTGTCGCCCGTGGAGGTCTTCTCGAAGTAGCCGAAGGGCACGCGGTCGATCTTTTTCGCAATGGCGTCGCGCAGCCGGTAGCACGTCTGCTGCGAGATGTAGCTCATGACCCAGGACTGCACCCACGAGCACGCCGCCGACAGCAGGTACAGGGCCAGCGTCGCCAGAAGGATGCGGCCGATGGCGTCGAAATCGATCGAGCCGGTGCCGGCTGCGGAGGCCACAGCGCCGTCGAAGAGCACCGTGGTGGCCTCGGAGAGCACCTTTGGCCCCACGATGGAAAACGCGGTGGAAGCGATGGCGAACAGGAGCACGAGCAGAAGCCGGCCCTTGAACTGCCCCATGAAGGCGAGCATCCGCTTCATGGTGGGGCCGAAGGCCAGCGCCTTCTCGCCGCCCATCATGCGGGCCGCCGGGCCATGGCCGCCGGGGCCGTGCCCGTGGCCGCCGGGGCTCCGCCGAGAGCCGCCGCCGGCCTTAGGAATGAAGGAAGGATGCCCGCTCATCGCGCACCCCCTTCCACAAGTTCTTCCTCGGAAAGCTGCGACAGGGCGATTTCGCGGTACTCGGGGCAGCTCTCCATAAGCTCGGCATGGGTGCCCACGCCGGCGACGCGCCCCTCGTCGAGCACCACGATGCGATCGGCCGCAAGCACCGTGGAGATGCGCTGGGCCACGAGGATCACGGTGGAACCGGCGGCCCAGGCGGGCAGCGCGGCGCGCACGCGGGCATCCGTGGCGTAATCGAGCGCCGAGAAGCAGTCGTCGAACAGGTAGGCGCGCGGCCGCCGCACGAGGGCGCGGGCCATGGAAAGCCGTTGGCGCTGGCCGCCGGAGACGTTATCGCCTCCCTGGGCGATGGAGGCGAGCATGCCGCCCTCGCGCGCTTCCACGAAATCCAGGGCGCAGGCCACCTCAAGGGCGCCGCGGATGGCCGCCTCGTCGGCGCTCTCGTCTCCGTAGGCGATGTTGCTTTCCACCGTGCCCTCGAACAGGAAGGCCTTCTGGGGCACATAGCCGAAGCACGCCCGCAGGTCGGCCTGGGAAAGCGCGCGCAGATCGGCGCCGTCGAGGGTGACAGAGCCCTCCGTCGGGTCGTAGAAGCGCTCGATGAGCTTCACGATGGTGGATTTGCCCGAACCGGTGGGGCCTACGATGGCCAGCGTGGTGCCGGGCTCGGCCGTGAACGACACATGGGAGAGCGCCGGATCGCCGTCGTCGGTGTAGCGGAAGGAGACGTCGTCGAAAGTGATGCGCGCGCCCGCTGCGGCATCGGATCGCACGCGAGTCGGCGCCTCGGGATCGCGGACGGTGGGCTCGGTCGCGAGCACCTCGCTCAGGCGCTGGGCGGCCACGTCGGCGCGGGGCAGCATGATGGACACCATCCCCATGATGAGGCAGCCCATGATGATGACCATGGCGTAGGTGATGAACGCGATGAGATCGCCGGTCTGCATGGTGCCCGCGGCCACGCCCTGAGCGCCGAACCACACGATGGCCACCGAGGTGAGGTTCATCACAAGCATCATGGTGGGCATCATGAAGGCCATGGCGCGGTTGGTGAACAGCTGGGTATCACGCAGCTTGCGCGAGGCGGCGTCGAAGCGGTTCTCCTCGAAGCCCTCGCGGTTGAAGGCGCGCACCACCGACAGGCCGTTCAGCATCTCGCGGGCCACGAGGTTCACGCGATCGATGAGCGTCTGCATGATTTTGAACCGCGGCAGCGTGAAGCGGAACAGAACGGCGATGACCGCGAAGACCATGGCCACGGCGAGCACGACGATCCACCCCAACTGGGGGTTGGTGACCATGACCATGACCACGCCGCCGATGGCGAGGATGGGGGCGTAGAGCACCATGCGCATCACCATGGTGCACACGTTCTGGATGAGAGTGACATCGTTGGTGCCGCGCGTGATGAGCGAGGCCGCCGAGAACTGGTTGATCTCGGCATCGGAGAAGGCCACCACCCGCGCGAACAGGCGCCGGCGCAAGTCGCGGCCGATCTTGGCGCCGGTGCGGGCCGACACGAAGCCGGCGGCCACATCGAGCACCATGGAGCCGGCGGCGGCGAGCAGCATGAGGCCGCCGATGCGCAGGAGATAGGCCATCTGAATGGGGAACAGATCGACGCCGGCCGCCTTGTAGCCCTCGAGCACGTCGAGATCCTCCACGCCCGACTGGGCGATGCCCACATCGACGATCTGCGAGGTGAGCACCGGGATGGCCAGCTCGCAGCCGGCCTTCAGGAGCAGAAGCAGCATAACGAGCGCCACCGCCCCCTTGTGCTGCCCGAGAAACCGGATCACGCCCAAGGCTGCCCCTCCCCTACACAGCGAAGAAGGCGAGCGCCGCGTAAACGGCCACGCCAGCCACGGCGGTCCACAGAAGCGACTTGGTCTTCACGGCCACGAGCGCCGATGCCACAGCGGCCACGAGCGGGATGGCCGCCGGCCACACGCCCGCGTCGAACATGCCGGGGTTCAGAAGGTCGTTGGCCACAAGCGCCGCGAACGCCGCGGGCGGGATGAAGCCGAGGGCCTGGGCGAGGCGCGGGGGCAGCTCGCGGCCCTTCAGCAGAAACAGCGGGATGACGCGACAGGCCCACATGGCCAGCACGCACCCGATGAGAACGAACCAGAACTGCTCCCAGCTCATCGGCGCTCACCGCCCTCATCAGGCGAGGAGTCCTCGCTTGTGGAGGGGCGACCAAGGTCGCCCCCTACGGGGGTGGCTCCGGCCTGCGCCCCGCCTTCCGTAGGGGCGAACCTAGGTGCGCCCTTCTTGCGCGGGAACAGCGCCGAGAATGCCAGGGCGCACACGACGCCGGCGACGGCGCCGATGAGGATGGCCGGCCCGGTGAGGCCGAACGCCTTGCACAAGTACACGCCGAGCATCGCCACGATCATGGCGACGATATTGGCGGAGGTGAACTTCTGGGTGACGAGCAGGCAGATGAAGATGGCCGTCATGGCGAAGGCGGCGATGGGCACGGGGATGTCGACGGCCGCCCCCACCGCGCAGCCCACGATGTTCGAGATCGTCCAGGAGCTCTGGGAGAACAGGTTCACCATGAGCGCCCGGTCCACCGACCAGTTGCCCTCGGCGAAACGCGCCGTGTTCACGCCGTAGGACTCGTCGGTCACCGACGCGGCGAACAGGGCAGCAAGCCACCGAGGACTTTCGGCGCACTGGGGCGCGAAGGAGGCGGCGTAGAGCATCTGGCGCGTGTTCACGAGGGACACCGATGCCGTGATGGCCGCCACCGAAGAGCCGGCGAGGAACATGTTGGGGATCATGAACTGCCCGGCGCCCGAGTACAGAAGGATGGACAGGAGCGCCACCTGCAAGGGATTCAGCCCGATGGTGTTCCCCAAGATGCCACAGGGAAGGCCAATGGCCACATAGCCCAGCATGATGGGAACGGCGGCGGAGAACGCCGAAAGTATGTGCTCGCGAGAAAACATGACGCCTATGATAATCGACTCACAGATTTTTGAAAGACCCTTCCCCCGATTTCACAACCCCTAAATAGCAGGTGGCCCCGTGGGTAATCAGGATTCCACGGGGCCGTCTGCTTCATCGGAGATGGCATATATGATGTGCCGGCCACCGCCGCGCGCATAAGCGGCGGCGGCCGGCGGGCTTCGGCAGGTGGCTTCGCGGGTAATCAGGGTTCCGCGAAGCAGTCTGCCTACTCGGAAAGGTCTCAGGTGCCGGGGCGGAGGGCGCTCCGTCCGCCCCGGCGGTCTCCCCTACTCCTCAGGGGTCTCTTCTTCCTCCTCGTCGTCATCGTCGCGCCGGCGGGCGGCCACGGCGAGAACGAGGCCGAGGGCCGCGACCAGGGCCAGCCCCACCATCCACGGCAGGAGCTCGTCGCCGGTCTGCGGGAGCTTCACGTAGAACAGGCGGGTGCCCCACGGCGTCGTGAACACGAGGGTGCGCCACGCGTCGGCGTCGCCGGTCATGCCGAGGTCGACCGAGCACCCGTCCTCCGGCACCCAGTTGTAGGGCACCAGCAGGTTGAACTTCTGGCCGTAGGCGTTGGGCGTCGTGCGTACCGTCTGGAACGCGCCGAGCACGGACATGGCCGGCGTGATGCCGACCCGGCCGCCGGCGCCGATCACGGAGTTGGCCGCCTCGCCCCAGTCGGAGTCGTTGTTCTCGTCGGAGCCGGCGTTGATGGCCACCCACTCCTTGCCGTCGGGCATGTAGGAGCGGACGCGGTACAGGTAGGGCTTGTCATTGCCGTCCACCATGGGCAGGCCGTCGAAGCGGTAGGCGCCGTCGACGTCGGTCTCCATGGAGGCCACCTCGGCCCAGCCGTCGTCGGAGCGCACCTTCTGGCCCTCGACGGCCGCGAGGGCCGTGGGGGCGTAGGAGGCGCCGTTGAAGCCGACGGCGTCCACGTCGATGACCATGCGGTCGAGGTAGACCTTCTGCCCGGGCACCGCAACGGCCGTCTCGTCCTGCAGGCCGTCGGCCTCCGGGTCGTCGAAGACCACGCCGGCGATGGCCGCGAGCGCGTAGGGCACCAGACCCGTGTCGTTGTAGTCGGAATCCTCGGACAGCGAGATCACCCACACGGTGCCATTCGGCCCCAGGATGTAGGCGGCACCGTTGCCCACCAGATCACGACGGTCGGAAGGCTGGGCCAGCACGATGAGACCGCCCTGCGGATCGCCCGGCTCGATGAGCTTGGTGTCCTCGTTCAGGTCGGAGTCGGTGGTGGCGGTCCCGCGGTTCATGTGGGTGACGCCGTAGCCCTTCGGCAGGTCGTCCACCGTCACCTCGAAACCGTAGAGCACCGTGGTCTCCTTGCCGCCCACCATGCGCTTGCCGGCGACGTCCAGGTTGTCGAAGATCCAGTGGCCCTGACCGTCCGACACGGTAGTCTGGCTGAACGTCTCGTCCAGATGCCAGCCGGTGCCCGTCGCATCGGTGCCGAACCAGTAGCGCTTCAGGCTCACCGGCACGTTCGGGATGCGCACGTTCTCGCCGGCGTCCTGGATGCCGTTGTAGTTGTCGTCCTGCCATACCACACCGGCGATGTGCGCCTGGGCGATGCGGAACAGGCCGTAGCCGTGGGCCAGCGAACTCTTCCAGTTCAAATCGGACCAGAGGTTGTCGCCAGTCAGCTCGGCGTAGCGCGCCTCGTAGGCATCGAAGAGCTCAGGGTCGCCGGTGCCATCGTAGACCGGACGGGTCGGATCGCCGCCATCGGTCACCGTCTTCTCGGCGTCGTTCTCGTCGAGGTAGAGCAATTCGCCGGCCGCGTTCTTCTTCTGGTTGCCGAAGATCGCCAGTCGGTACCCGTCGCTCATGTTCTCGAGATCGTCCATCGTGGCCGTGTCGAGCCAATCCGTCACTTCCTTGATGAAGCTCTCGGGATAGGTCGGCTTCGTGTTGGCGCCAGCACCGGTCGTGGCGTCGGCCGCGAAGGCAGCAGCCGAGGCGGCTGCTGCCGCCGCAGTAAACACCTGGGTCGAGAACGTCTCCTCCTCGCCCGGGTTCACGTTGACGTCAGCGCCCGGAGTCGGCTCACCCTTGCAGCACGGGCCTGCGTGGTCGCAGTCGGGATCGGCGCACAGGCCCGTCTCGGAATCCTTCTCATGCAGGCAATCGCCGCACTTGTCGCAGAAGCCGTCAGCGCCGTCGGTCATGGCACCGTCCTCGCCCTTAGTGAGCAGATCCTCATGCTCGCAGGGGTCGGTCGGATCGATGGGCTCGATGGGCTCAACCGGCTCTTCGGGCTCCTCGGGCGCATCCCCGTAGTTGACGTAGGCACCGGAGGTGTGCGACGACTCGGTGGAGGTGGCCGGGCGGCTCAGGATAATGAGGTCGCCGGCCTTCTTGCCCGCCTCTTCCAGAAGCGACGGCAGCACGAAGTCGCCGGCATGCAGCTGATCCTTCACATTCGGCCGCAGGCCCTGGGTGTCGTCGTCGAAGTCGGAGTTCACCCAATCGTTCACTGTATCGTCCACATGTTGCAGCGTAGGCGCCCACACATCGGCATCCGGGTAGCTCACGATCTCGGCCTTGTAGGAGAACAGAACCTTGAACGGCTCGCCCAGTGCCTGATGCTCGCCGGTACCATAGGACATGAATTCCCAGTAGCCATTCTCGTCAGTCACGTCGAACGCGCAGCCAGGCGCATAGGGATAGCTAGGCTCATCCGCGCTGGCCCACCGAGTGCGGATATCACTCTCGTCGGCCAAAGCGAATGCCTCGCGCTCGGTCAGAGGATCGTAATCATGCCAGCCCAGGTTCTCCCTGCTTAAATCATGAACACCCTTCAAACCATAGACTTCATCCTGGGTGAACGTCCAGTCGCGACGCCAGACACCACGCTCGGCATCAGGCGTGTGTTCGTCAAGCAGAGCGGCGCAAGCCTCGAACGCATTGTATAGCTCGTGTTCACCGGTATCGTTGTTCACAACGGCGTTAATAGTGATCTTGTGAGCCTTCTCCTCCTTTCGCAGAGCGTCAAGCTTCCAGTTAGCCTTGTGGTAGCCCTCATATTTCTCTTCGCTGGTGGCATCCGCAAGACTTTCGATGTCGCTCTCGATGCCATTCAGGTATGCGAGCATTTCAGACACGGCAGCCTCGTAGGTAAGCTCGTCGCCTTCCTCGGTATCATTGGCACCCTTCGTCTTACCTGCGTCAGTTCCTCCGCTAGGAGTATCGGATGTCTTTCCTTCATCGTTCTTGACATCCCACGTGCGAGCCAAATCGGCACACAGCTTGACGATCTCGCTGTATTCCTCCTCGGTCAGGCCGGAATCCTTATAGCTGCCGTCGCCAGGCTCCACGTCCCAGTAGCCGGCGCCGGTCTCGTCGTACCAGTAGCGCTGCAGGCGGACGACGGTGCCAGGAATGCGCTCCTCATCCTCTTGCATGACACCGTCAGAGTCGACATCATTCCAGACATTGGGGGATGCGGACGTTTTTCCGTGCCTCTAGGCACCTTCCGCCCTTAACTTGGTGTCCAGATTATCTTACCCACTCCAGAGTCCGCGGTGCCAAGTTACACGAAGGAGCAGAGGGAACGTGCGCTGGAGGTTCTCGAGGAATGCGAGGGACGCGTCACTCTGGCGATAACGAAGCTGGGCTACCCGTCCCGGCAGACGATGTACCAGTGGATAAACGGAGCCGGCGCGGCGAGGACGCGGACTGCCGGCAGGCCGTTCAGCCACTACGACCCGCAATTGAAGGAAGACGCCGTCCGTATGGTGCGAGGGGGCCTGGACCCCGGGGACGTGGCTCGCCATCTGGGCGTCTCGAGCGCTGCCGTGGTCTATAATTGGGCGCGATCCCGCGAGAAGGAGGCCGCGCCCATGAGAGACGAACCCGCCAAGGCGTCGGGGGACGAGCCGGCTTGGTCGGGCTTCGACGGAAGCCCGGAGGACAGGATCAGGCAACTGGAGCTGGAGAACGACATCTTGAGGGGCGTGGTGGAGGTTTTAAAAGCCGCGCGCCCCAGGGCTCTGACCAACGGGGAGAAGACGCTGGTCATCGAGCACCTGAGGCGGACCACCGACCACAGCTTGAGAGAGCTCACGGATTCCTTGAGGATATCCAAGAGCTCCTATGTTCACGTCCTATTAGGAAAACACGCTGACACAGGGAATGTAGTGCGAAATCAAACCGCCCATGCAGGGGATTCAGCGGTATTGACGTCGATGTACTCCGCGATGCGGCGAAGCTGATCGGCAAACTTGAACTTGACGCTGATATTGCCATTTTCATAGACCTTGATATGATCCACCAGCTCGATCAGCAACTCACGGGACAGGGCATCGATATTCTGATACTTTTTGAAAGCGACCAGCGCAGGGTGTTCCTTGTCAACGCCGTTTGCCAGCTCCGCACGTTCAGCGGTTAGTCTGGCCAGCACATCGGACACCTCATTGATTTGGCGGTCATAAGTGGCCTTCATATCCCGGTATTCCTGCTGCGTGATCTCCCCGTCTTTCCAGTCCTGATAAAGAGACTGTTTATAACGGGTCACTTTGGCAAGCTCACGTTCTTTTGCATGAATCGTATCGTCCAGTCGGAAAGACTGGTTTTTTTTGATAGGGGCTGAATTGATTTGGGCGATGACTTCTGAATAGGAGACAGCAAGATGCACCTGCTGCCGGATGGCGTACAACACGGCGGCCTCCAACCGGGCATGACTGATAGAGTGCATTGTGCAGGCATTTCTTGAACGGCTCTTATAGGTAGCGCAGGCGTAATACACGTTGTTCTTGCCGGAACAGCGGGTAACGGCTCTGCCGCAGTCGGCACATTTGAGAAAACCGCTGAACAGGTGGACGGTGCGCCCCTGTGGCGATGTTCGGGTATCCCGAAGCAGCAATTCCTGCACCTTCTCAAAAGTGGCCTTGTCGATAATGGCCTCGTGGGTATCAGCTACCCGTACCCATTCCTCTTCAGGCACCGTCTCGATCTGATGTACCTTGTAGCTTTTTACACGAAACCGCCCCTGCACCAGATCACCGGTATACATGGGATTGGTGAGAATCGTATGGATCATGCGTCCCGACCAAAGGGTGTTGCCGTCCGGCTTGTTGGAAACCGTCATGCCCTTTTCCAACTTGTAGACCGAGGGGCTGGGAATACCGTGCTCGTTCAGATAGAAACTGATACCCCGTTTCGATGTTCCCTTGAGTAGCAAAGAGAAAATGAGCCGGACAATCTCGGCGGCATCGGGGTCGATAACAAGGTGGTGACGGTCTTTTGCATCTTTGACATACCCAAAAGGTGGGTTGGAGCCGATATACTGGCCGTTGCGCCGCTTGTAGTCAAACACCTGCCGGATCTTCTTTGAGGTCTGATAGCAGTATTGATCGTTCATTACGTTGGTAATGGGAACGATGATACTGGAAACGCTGTCCGGGTCCTTGTAACTGTCTACGTTTTCCGCGAGGCTGATAAATCGGACACCCATCTGCACAAACAGGTTGTCGATCAGACTACCCGCGTCGCTGTAGTTGCGGGCAAAGCGGGAAAGGTCTTTTACCACAACACAGTCTATCTTGCGGCTCATTACGTCGGCCAGAAGTTGTTGGAACGCCTCCCGGTCCGAATCTGTCCCGGTGTGGCCGTCATCCACATATTCAGTGATGCTTTCAAATTCCTCCTGATATTTGCGGTAGAAGTCATTGAGCAGGTCCCGCTGGTTTTTGACGCTGTTGCTGTCATCCTTGCCATTGAGGGCTTTTTTCAGATCTTCCTTGGAAAGACGGATGTAACCGCCCATTTTCCAGCGGCGGGAAAAGGTGTAAGCCGGGGAAAGAACCTGCTGATACTCTCTGTTTTTGTGCGTGCCATTGTTCCTCCTTCCCTATCACATTACACCTATATTATACCTCTGTTCGGGTGGGACAACAACGATGCCTTTGAAAGTCCCGCCTCGGGACAAAGTGTCTCGAAGCGGCAGGCAGGAACGATATTATCGCCCGCTTTTAATACGGAGAAGAAACGCTGCCAATGTGTCCTGTAGGGATGGCCCATCCTCTGAAAATTCAATCTTAACGCCGACACCGCCGACGCAGAAGCAGTAGGGATTGATTCCTGCCTGTACCAAACAGGACACGCGGTCTCTTTGGGGCAGGGCAGCGTTGAGCGCCACGCTACCCGCGTCCGGCAGCATGGCCGGATCTACCGCGCCAATATCTACACTTTGCAGCCTGTCCAATTCGCGGATAGTGAGCCTCATGGCGAAACCTCCTCATGTAGTTAAGACGCAAAAGAGCGCCGCCGCTGGCGGCGCTCTTCGCGCTTGACCTGCTTCGGGACAAAGTGTCTCGAAGTTCTATGGTATTGTGGGAGCGCCGCGCTCATTTTTTCGGCCCGTCATAAGACAGCAATTCATAGCCCGGCGCTCCCGCACAGCAGGCGGCGGCAGCCTGCACAGTGGGCGGGCCACGCTGCTGCTTTGCTGCGGAGAGGTTAAAAAAGTTCCTCTCATATACCAAGGACAAGAACCGGCCAAAAGGAGACCCCAATCACAAAACTTTTTTCAAATATTTTTTCATAGCCGTTTTCCCGCGTTTTACGGAGCGCCGGACAGCACTCCGGTCCGCGCCCTGTTCCTTCGCAATCCGGGTGTAGCTCTTACCGAGAATGAGATGGGCCTCCACCCGGACGCCCTGCACCTCCGGCAGAGAGTTCAGCGCGTTCCAGAGATGGTAGAACAGCTCCTTGCGCTCCAGCAACTCCTGCGGGGACGGTTCATGCTGACAGGCGGAATATTCGATCCCATCGTCGCAGTCGAGGGAATACTGCGCTTTGTTACGCATTACCTTCCGCTGATAGGCTGCCTCATAAAGCTTGTCCGCCTTCAGCGCGGCGGCCACTTCATCAGAAACTTCGATGTACTCATCATGGGTGTACCACGGATAAAAGTCCTTCAGATTGATGGTAGTCATTTGTATATCCTCCATTCAGATTTTTGTGTCTGCGGTCTGAATGGAGGAATGGCGGAGATCGGCAGCCGGGGCTGCCAACTTCGGGACAAAGTGTCTCGAAGCAGAGGACCTGCGCAGGGGTTATAACCTTGTTAGCAGCACCTCTTTAGGTCCCCTTGTCTGTTTTTCTCCTTAAATCCCGTTTCTCTTGCAGGAATCGGCAAAATTCGCATGGAACAGCAAACCGCCCGAATCGGGGTGATAACCTCGGTTCGGGCGGTCCAGCATTTTGATATTGATGTTCTATCCGTTAGCATTTTCGCACTCCCTTCTGGACGTGCGGAGACGCTTGCAAGAAAGGCTGCGCTATTTGAAAACATTTGCTTCGTTTGCTGTCGTCCGCACGGATGCATGAGTAAACGGCGTGATGTTTTCGGATGATGCCCTATCAGGGCAGTTCGGGATTCTCCGCAAGGGACACTGTGAACTCCTGCGCCGCAGCGCCCTCCGGCAGCAGCTTCGCCATGACCACAAGCCGCTGATTGCCGCTGTTGGTCTTGTCATACTTCCGGCAGCAGGTGGAGAGGGTCAGGACGGAATCTTCCTCGGAGAAGGTCACACCGTCAAAATCCAGCCAGTTTTTCCGCGCAATCGTCTCAAAGAAGCTGGTCAGATCATCTCCCGTGGGATTAGGCGCAATATAGTCAAAGCCAATATCCGTGACAAATAGAGCGGTGATCTGGAAGATCAGGTCGTCTCCGTCCACGGAGAGGTAGATGTAGGGATTCTCCTTTACGAAGTCTGCATCCATATAGCGGTAGAGCTTGGTAAACTTCGGTCCATCTGGATCGCAGTTGCTGGCAGAGTGACCAAAAATGGTGGTGTTTTTGTCTAACTCGTCCCTGCCGCCGATTTGGTTTTCACAATGGGCATAGTAACAGCCCCACATGGCGTACTCGCCGTTTTCATCCAGCTTCAGGTAATAGCCGTTGTCCTCCGCCTGCATCACGGGATCGTCTACCTCCGCACCGGGAATATACAGCCACGCCACGGTGTCGGGGTTCTTCGCTCTGGCTTCCGCCAACTCTGCCTGCCTGTCCACCGAGGGGATAACTTCGCCTGCGGGAGTCGCTGATGGCTGAGGCGCAGATGTGCCGGAAGACGTTCTGCCAGGAATGTCGATAGGCTCCGCCTCTTTCTGATAGCAGCCCATGACTGCCGTGGTCATGGCAAAGAGAAGGACGGCCATGCAGATGATCGGACGAATGATTCTTGTGATTCTTTTCATAACGCTGTCTCCTTGCCGCGCTGGGATAGCGGCGCAGTTCAAAATGTCATTGATTTGTTTCTTGTAGCGAAAAGAGAACAGCGCAGCTTCGGGGCGAGATGCCCGTCCGCTGCGCTGTCCGATGTTCGCTTATGGGTTCTTGTCAGCGGCTTTGATGTTTAGCCGTATGTCAGCCGGTCACTTCTTGCAGCGCCAGAGGAAGGTCACGATCTGCGCTCTGGTGCAATCCGCATTGGGGCTGAATGTCGTGCTGGTGGTTCCCTTGGTGATGTTCTCCTTGACCGCCCACAGTACCGCATCAGCATAGTAGGCGGTGGACTTCACATCGGCAAAGGGATTGGCTGTACCCGCTGCCGGGGACTTCTCGGAACGCCACAGGAACGCGACGATCTGGGCGCGGGAGCAGGTCATGTTGGGGCTGAACGTGGTGTCGCTGGTGCCCTTGGTGATGCCGTTTTCTACCGCCCACAGCACAGCGTCGTAATAATAGCTGCCCACGGGGACGTCGGTAAACGGCATGGCGCGGGTTTCGGGTTTGGGACTGCCAGCGGTGCGCCACAGGAAGGTCACGGCCTGCGCACGGGTGCAGATGCCGTCCGGGGAGAAATGGGTATCATCGGTTCCCTTGGTAATGCCGTTCTCCACTGCCCAATCCACAGCATCCTCATAATAGCTGCCGGTGGCTACATCCACAAACACGCCGGTCTGGGGGTTGCCGTTGGCTTTCATAAAGATGACCTCGATGGTATGGGTTCTGCGGACATTCTCAAAGGTGTAGGACTTCACCGCGCCGATGCTCTTGCCGTCGATCTTGACGTTGGCGACAGCATAGCCCTTATCCGGGGTGATGGTGAAGGTCTGATCCCGGCCCTCGCGGACACTGACATCGCCGGAGGGAGAAATGGAGCCGCCAGCCCCGGCAGTTGCCTTGATGGTGTAGTAGCTGTAAGAATGGCCGCTGCCATTATAACGCCAGTGTGCCGTATAGATTCGGTTGCCGGTGCTGCCCGTTGGGATGGTGACGGTCATATTGTTCTCGCCGTCAAGCCCCGTGCCGCTCCAGCCGGTGAAGGTATAGCCGGATTTGGTAGGATTCTTGAGGGTGAAAGCCTTCGTCTCGATGGTGTAGGTGCTGGGATTGCCCTCCGCAGTGCCGCCGGCCAGATTATAGGTAATCGTGTACTGGTTGACTGTCCACTGCGCCGTCAGCGTGGTTACGACCTCCGGAACGCTTTCACCGGGGGCGTACAGGTTTCCGTCGCTGCCAAGCCACTTAAAGTAGCTGCCGTTATTTCCGTCCGGGCGGGTCAGGCCGTCGGACGCAGGCGCGGTAAACTTGCTGCCGTTTTTCACAATGATTTGAATAGTATCCGTGCTGCCGCCCAATTTACCGCCGCCAAGGTCAAGGGTAACGACCTTCAGCCCGTTAAGGCTCAGTGTGTTGGGGTTCCGAACCTCAAGGACGGGGCGGAAACCAAAGTACGAGTAGGAGCTCATAGCATTGATGTAGTGCCAGTAGCGAGCCCAAGGGTACCCGCGAACCGCACGGAATGGATTCGAATTATCGGGTCTGGTGTCCTGTCCCAACGAAGACATATCGCTCCAGTTTTTGATATATCCGCTCTCCTTGTCCAGTATCCTGTCCCATTCGTTGCTTTGGGGCGTGCCGCGTTGGGACTCGCCCGAACTTGTACGACCACTTCCCGCAGACGGCGCACGCAGCGTATAGTCCACACCGCCGGCGGCATAATTTTTGCCGAAAATCAGACTCGCAGTATCTAAGTCATTCCAGCTTACCGTATGCGTTACGACATAGTCCGCCACAAACAGGCTGTGGGGATATTTGTTCTGCTGTGCATACTCCTC